>ERZ773049.151-NODE-151-length-43147-cov-77.384224_pt1 | contig 43147 bp, 41 predicted proteins | sample MGYA00580633_ERZ773049 | MGnify/ENA primary metagenome ERZ773049 (study PRJEB29015, sample SAMEA2737991) | human oral metagenome | biome: human oral; feature: human-associated habitat; material: dental | place: China | collected 2066 ...
GTATGCTGTGGGCGACGGCGCTGGTCAGCGTCGCGGTGATCGGCATGGTGCTGTACTTGTGGATGAACGAGCGCAAGCGCGAGGCGGGCGTGCTCTTGGCGACGGGTGTGCCGCAGTCAAAGATTGTGCTGCAATATATCGCTGAGCTGGTGATGATCGCGGTGCTGAGCTTCGGTGCGTCGTACTTTACCGCTGGGCTGATTGCGCAACAAATGGGCGATCATGTGGTGTCGCAGGCGGCGCAGAATGCTATGCGTCAAGCTGGCAGTTCCCTCAATGGTGCGTCGCTCGGTGCTGATGCTGACTCGGTGACGTCATCACGCACGCTAGACAAGGTGACAGTTGGCGTACAACCGACGGATCTACTAGCGGTGTGGGGCGCTGGACTGGCGGTGATTATCATTGCGGTGCTCTTGGCTTCGCGGCCGATTACCCAATCAACGCCAAAAGAATTACTAACTGAAGTGGACTAGGGGCGAATGATGACGATTATCAAACGAGCCTGGACGGCTGTGGCGCGCAAACGGCGTCGCAGCCTGACCATCGCCCTGATCATGACGCTGATTTTCACGCTGCTAATCGGTACGCTGACGGTGCAGCAGACGATGGCGCAGCTGAAGCAATCGGTCGAGCGGAACATTCGCGCCGGCTTTAGTATCGCCAGCAAGCAGCCATCGGGCGAGGTGCCGATGGAAATGGCACGACAGGTGCAGCGCCTGGACAAGGTCAAAGCGCACAATTTCCAGGCAGAGACCACTGCGGGACTGCCGGGTAAACAATTGGTTGACGTAGCAGGCAGCGGCGTACAACTAGACGCTAACGTGGCTGGCGAGGCGAAGGTGACGGGCGCGACACAGAGCGATCTGCTCGGCGAGTTCACCGGTCGGTTCTACCAACTGGAGCAGGGCAAGCACCTATCGACGAACGATCAAAACGCGGCCCTCATTCACAAAACCTTCGCCGAGAAAAATAATATCAAGCCAGGCGACAAGCTGGACATTACTAAAGACGGCCGGCGCGTGACAGTGACTGCCATCGGTATCTTCAGCGGCAAAGACGAAAAGCCAGCGGTCTTGCAGTCCGACATGGCGGAGAATCATCTCATCACCAACTTGGCCACGGCGCAACAGCTGACAGGTAGCCAGCAGTTGACGCGAGCGACATATTTCGCCGAAAATCCACATCAGCTGAAGTCGTTAACGGACCGCGTCAAAAGCTTACCAAACATCGACTGGCAAAAATTTAGCCTGACTGACAACGGGGCGGTATTCGCCGGCGTTCTCCAAAACATCGCTAGCATTCAAAACATCTTGACGATTGCCACCATCGGCGCAGCCGCGGCAGGATTGGCGGTGTTGTCACTGGTGCTGGTGTTCTGGGTGCACGGTCGCTTGCATGAAATCGGCATCTTGCTGTCTATCGGCACGTCGAAGCGGCAGATCATCGGGCAGTTCTTGGCGGAGCTGGCGACCATCGCTCTCGTGAGCTCGGTGTTCGCGCTCGCCATCGGCTCGGTCGCCTCGTCGCAGATTTCTACTGCCCTGACAGCGCAAACTGACCAAAGCCAGCGCATAGAAAAGACTGCGGTGCAAGCCGCGCCAGTAGCGACCTACCTAGAGGCTTTCGCCTTCGGCTACATGGTCGTTCTACTATCAGCCACCGCTGCCACCGCGCCAATTATGCGCCAATCACCAAAGCAAATTTTAGCAAAATTAAGTTAGGAGTTATCATGTCAATACTTACTTTACGCGACATCATCTATTCATACGCCGACGGCACTAGCAATGTGCTCAACGGCATCAATTATCAGTTTGAAAAAGGCAAATTCTACGCCATCGTCGGTAGTTCTGGCGCCGGTAAGTCGACGCTACTGGGACTACTGGCAGGGCTAGACACACCGACTGGCGGGCAGATTTTGTTCAATGATGAAGACATCGCCGAGCAGGGCTATTCGCATCATCGCAAGCACAATATCTCGCTGGTGTTTCAGAATTATAACCTGATCGATTATCTGACGCCGCTGGAAAACTTGAAGTTAGTTAATTCCAAGGCCACCAACGAAACGTTGCATGTCATGGGTCTGGACGACGATCACATTCACCGCAACGTCATGAAACTTTCCGGCGGACAGCAACAGCGTGTGGCGATCGGCCGAGCTCTCGTCTCGCATGCACCGATCATCTTGGCGGACGAGCCGACTGGCAACCTGGACGAAACTACCGCCGCTGATATCATCGACATCCTGCGCCAAGCCGCCCACGAAAACAACAAGTGTGTCATCGTCGTAACTCACAGCAAACAGCTAGCCAAGCAGGCCGATGTGGTGTTGAAGCTGAAGGATAAGAAGCTGAAGGGGTGATGCTGATATAATATTAGCATGCATAAGATTCAACCTCTGCATAAAAGAAAGTTCGGCGTTTATGCAATTGGTCGCAAAGCTATAAATAACAAGCACAAACTCGCCGCCTAAATAAAATAGGAGCACCATGAAACCCATCTTCCAAACCACGAAAAACCACAAAAAGCACTTTACAGCGACTGGCTATACGGTTAATAAAGACCGTACTAAGATGCTGCTGATTCATCACAAAGGTTTGGGCAAGTGGCTGCCGCCGGGTGGGCATATTGAGGAGAATGAAGTGCCGCACGAAGCAGCTATCCGCGAGGTTTACGAAGAGACGGGCATAAGCGCCGCGCCAATCCTGGAAGACGAACATAATTTGCAGCTAAAAAACATCACAGAAGCCCAAATTCCGCGCCCGTACGCGCTGATTTATCAAATCATTCCAGAAAGTAAAAAGGATGTCGAGCATATCCATCTGGACATGGTGTTTTTACTGGAAGCCGATGACACTGCAGAATTAACTCCCCAAACCAGGGAAGTTCACGATGTCCGGTGGGTAGCGAAAAGCGAACTGTTGAGCGAATATGATACGTTTGATGCGGTAAAGAACTTTGCTAGGGAAGTGCTAGTGGGTAGTTAAGATTAATGCCAAGTGACGGCAGATACTCGCACACAAACAGCCGCACATCGGCCGCACTACGAACCAAACCTAATCTATTTGACCAGAACATGTCGGTGTGTCGTTGCGGATGATAATATTAAGCAGCGACGCATCCATCGTGCTCATATGGAATAGCTTGGAGTGTTTTAGGGAAGATGAATAGGGCTGCTAATACTACTCGATGTCATCGGCATAATCGCCAAATTTGGAATAATCGCAGGATTATTGTTTATCTATTGTCGAAACAGTCACTGCCGCCCGCTGCAATATCGCTCGCAAATTCGCGCTTGTTACAGTCTTCGCCAAATCATCCTTAGTAAATGGCGCGGCGGTTTTCTGGTAAAAATAAATTGGCGCGGAATTATAGAATGGGTCGGTCGTGAACGCTTCGGCGAGGTCTTTCAGACGGCTGGCGTGCGGCGTAATATCAAACGCTTGTAAATAGCTTTGTGCTGTTTTGCCTGCATTTTGCCAATCAAAGGATTTTTTCACGGTGTAGGTTTGGCTAACCAAATTGCCGTCATGGTAGGCGGTGAATTCATCGCGGCTGGACGGATAAACTGGCGCTAGGTCAAAGCAGGCACTGCGCACCAGGTCGAGCAATATCGGGTACGTGCAGAAAAAGGCGGCAGTTGCTTGGTCGCTGGCATCAGGGATTTCAACCGTTAGCGTAATATCTATAAAATCCTCTGGCTGGTAGTCAATTTCCAGCGGCGGGTTTGCGGCTGATTTGATAGCTTTTTTAGGCTTGATAGAGCGGCGATCTGCGAAATCTTTTTGGCAGCGCGCCAGTTGTTTGCGTAATTCTTTTTCATCCCAAATAATGACACTTGATTTCATCTCAGCCTCTATATGGGCGACAGATTCGCGGATCATAGCTAGATCAAATGGCCGCATATCGGCGATGACTTTTTCAAATAGTGCGATCGATTCTCGGGTAAAGAACGCGACATCAAAAAACACGCTTGATTCGGATGTTGTGCCATGCAATTCACCAATGAAAGCGCGCTCATTGCCAGATTTTTCTACCGCTCGTAAGAACCGCCGAATAACCAAATGCTCAAATAAATGGCAGACATCATGGTCAGCTGGCAAGTTGTAAGCAGAATATAGTTTGTGAAGCATGGGTTTATTATAACAGGGTGAGTACCCCGCCCCAACAGATTGTACTGCCAGGGCGGAGTCTTCTCGAACTCAGAAGTTCTTAGCTAGGATAAAATCACCAATCCAGCTTCTGCTTCACTGCCGCTAAATAATAGTGGTAATAACTATCTGGGTCTGGGACAGAAAACATTTCATCCATATCGTCGTTTGGACGGATCTCAATATGCTGGTCGTTGGCGTACGGATTGATGAGGTGCGCGAATTCAAACTCAAACCCGCCAGACAAACTCTTTACCTGCCGGCTCTCGTCGATGGGGTCAGGATAATCAATTGCTACAAGTATGAGCGACTAATTGGATGTTGTCTGAAACAAATAATAGACTGCGTCTGGATATAGTGTGATGAAAGAAGCGAACTCACGGACGTATGTAGATTCTTTAAGTATAGGAAAGGCTTGGGTAATGAAATCTGGTATTGCGATATTGATGCTATTTTTCATGTTCCTATAATTGTACTATTTTGAGTGGGAAAATGGACAGTTTTGTGACTTGTCCAGGTCTAGGGACTCTACCAGAGGCCAGACATGTGGTCCGAGAGACGCTCAAAGCTGACCCAGTTATCGATGACAGTCGCACCTCCTTCGCTCTCAGGAAAGTCGCCAATAGACGATGAATTCGCCGAGAGGACCTCCCTGCGCCTTCACGTGACCGTGACTACCGCCGGGGATTTGCCCCAAGCGCCACCGTAGAAGATCTCAGTAGTTCCGCCAGGGCGCCGAATCTTTGCCGGCTTCCCATCAAACCATCCGGTGGTTTCCATATCAAACTCCTTCTGGAGTCGGGCCGAGAATTGTAGCTCTCCGCGAATTGAAGTGTCTCAAACCTGATGGCTCCAGGCAAAACGCCAGCCTCTGCTGGTTGCAAAAGCTGATATATCAATAATAGAACCCGCTGTCAAGCGATTTTACGGAAATCGCAGTAAAATGTATTATTAGTTCATGGACTTAATTTACGCGACAACTAATAAGCACAAACTTGCTGGAGCTAAGCAGGCGCTGGCAGGAACGGACATCAACTTGATCGCGCCAGACGAAACCTTGCCTGACGTACCAGAAATCCAGTCCGACGATCAAGAAGCCGTCTCGGTTGATAAGGCTCTGAAATATTACAAATTATTAAAGAGTCCGCTGGTGGTGATGGATTCAGGTCTGTTCATCGACGAGTTGGGCGGCTTTCCCGGCATTTATACCAAATACGTGCTCGACACTATCGGTATTGACAGGATAATTCAGCTGCTCGGCGGCGCCGCTCGGGCGTACACGCAGCGCACGATTACTTACTTTGACGGTGACAAACCGCAAACCTTTACCTTAAAACTGCACGGCGCGTTATTAAAAGAACCGCGCGGCAACAACGGGCGCAATTACGACAAATATTTCTTGCCAGACGGTAGAAATAAAACGCTAGCTGAAATGAATGATGAAGAAAAGGCAGAATTGACTGCAGAAGTTTGGCGAGAGTTGGCGGCGCGGTTGTCTGTGCTAAAATTAAACCATGAATGAATTCATTTTAGTAGCGATAAAATTATTGATTGGCTTTTTCGCGCTGACGATAATCATCAACGTTTCCGGAAAAGGTAATTTGTCGCCGTCATCTGCCAGTGATCAAGTGCAGAACTATGTGCTGGGTGATATTATTGGCGGTGTTATTTATAATATTAATACAATAGACTTAATAACAAATAACCCAGAAAAAGTCGTAGCTACGGAAATGAGCAATGCAAGAGTTCGAAAGATAGTGAAACTACCATCAATAGTCAATGACTACAATAAGGACTATCTTCAAACAAAAATTAAGAAAAGCGGACATAACTTTACAGTGGAGTTTGCAACGGAGGAATCATGATTGAAATCGAATCCAAATTCAAACTATCATCTGACATTACTTGCGATAATCTCATCACCATACTAAAAAGCCAATTTGTCGCACCCATCTCAAGCAAACACCAAATCGACACTATCTTCCTTCTTCCCGAGCAAGTTGACACGCCTATTGTTCCCGGCTCCAAAATTATGCGAGTGCGCGACACACTTGATCCAGAGACCGGTAAACTACGGCAGAGTTTGATGACACTAAAAGTTGAAGGAAAAGCAAAATTAGTATCTAATGAATACGAGTCTACCGTTGGTGACGGCAACGCAGCGCGCCAAATACTCACAGCACTAGGCTGGCAAGAAATCGTTACGGTTGATAAAACCCGCCTTGAATCAAAAACCAAAGATTACACTATTTGCATTGATGAAGTAGCTAAGCTTGGGCTGTTTATTGAATTGGAAGTCCTGACAGAAGACGACGCGAACGCTGGCGATATCCAGCGACAAATGCATACATTCCTCAAAAATCTAAATATTGATGGTAAATTATGGACGATTCCTTATGATACGAGTATTAGAAATTTAAGTATCATTAACCATGGCAGGCTAAATAACGCGGTAAATTATTATAAATACAAAAAAGCTTAGCATGAAAGACAGCAGCAAGTACTATCTAACCGACCACTATTCGTGGGTGAAGACAGAAACTGGAACGTTTATGTGTGCACATGAAACCGCTGACGGATTAGTATACTCAGTGCTATCTCAAGACAAGCATACCTTAATTGAAGGTAACGCATCCTACATGGAATTTAAAAAGAATGACAGGCTTGTAGATAGCCCTTCTGTGGCGTACATCTATCGTATACAGTGCCCAAATTTATGGAACTGTATTGGCACTAATATTATTCGCCAGGTGATACGAGCTAGTCAAGCAAAAAATATGTATCGCACCTTTTCAGAATCTATAGGGGAAAGGGTCAGCTTAACAGGTGGTATACACTACTATCTATTTCCTAGTCCACAAAAGGTTTTGGAAACCCCCGATAGTACATATCAGCGGATGGGAATGAGCTTCAAGAGAGATGCGCTTAAGAGCGCAGCACGATTTATCTTAGAACACGCCGATAGACTGGAGAAGATTCAAGCGCTGGATCTATTAGACGAGCTTATGAAAATACATAGAGTCGGAAGCTGGACTGCACGGGCAACTGTTGCAGATTATACAAACGAGCTTGCAACATATCCCTATGGTGATGCGGCAATACGCTTCTACGCGAGGGAAGCCTTGCCTCGCCACGAATGGCCCAAGGAAGAGGTAGCGTTTATTCAGGAACTGCACAAAGTAGCAGGAGTAGAGAATATAAGCAGCTCAATTGCTACACTGATAATGGTTCATGAAATAAAAAGAGTTTAGAGACTAATATCCGCACCCTGCCGCATTAAAAATTTACGCGCCTCCTCGTCAAACCTACAATTCACGAAGCGCGATCGCGCCGCTAATTCGCCGCTACCATAAACAAGTTGCGTTTCCTCGTCGTATTTCATGCCGCGAAAGTCGCAATCCTTGGCTTCAATAATAGCTTTCACGCTGCGAAAATCCACATCCCGAACCGACGAATTGGTAAAATAAATCGGCTGCCCGTAAATATGCTTTGCGCCGTTCAGATTACAATTCTCAAACACGAAAAATCCCATAACAAACTGTTCAAAATCAACGCCAGAAAAATCCTCATCAACAAATCGAACAATCTCGCCGTCTGGGATAGCGGGGTAGCGCTCGCGCTGGTAGGCTGGCAGGTCGTTGGCGCGAATGGCGACGGCGATTTTATTAGTAGATCTCATAATACATGAATAGAGCAGTTTTTGGTTTATGCCAATGGAAAACACGGTCGTGCTTAGATTGGCATAAGTAATGTTAGTATTCGTTCAAGCATTGTTGGAGTCGCTAGTCAGATTGACGATATGAGAAGTCTTCGTCTGAGTAGACTATGATAGAATCTATTATGATCTCGGACCGATTACTATAACAGATCACTGTTTAGTAAACTTCTTCTCTCCATAAGCAATAAATTGATCGATCGGCCTAGCGTATTCAGCGGCCCAGCCGTCATCTTCTTTCTTCCTCTTTGCGTTGGCTAGGACTGTTCCTGTATATTCTTGTAACGACATACCGAGGCCGTCCGCACCCTCTTCTCCATTATCGCGCAGCCGTACGCACAACATACCAAAAATTGCCAATGCTACATCATTGGCACGTGTTAAAATCTTAACATTATCAAGATTTTCATCGGCAAGCTGTTTGACTGTTTTAATAAGTTCCCAATCAGATTGGGCGTACGACTCAAAATCTTTTTCTGTCCATTCTGGCATGATAAATCCTCTAAGATCTAAGGTAAGTGAGCAGTTTTTATATCATACTCAGGATAAGACATTTTTCAGGTCATATCCAGGACGATGGGTCTAGTGGCCGGGGCCGGTGTACTGGCCGCGGGAGGTGCCGTTGTTGTTGGATCCGTTGCCGGGTCCGTAGTGGTCGTGGTTGTCGCTCTCGAGGAACGAGTAGTGCGTCGCACCGTCGGCGAGACCGCCGCCGATACCCATACCACCGCTGCGGTCGTCATCTCCGATGAGGGTATGTCCCTCCTTCGGACCTACCACTACCGAACGACACGGTGATGGGGTTGCCCTCGGAGTCGCAACCGCCCACCGGCTCACTCCACCAGTTCTTTCCCATGCTGTACTCCTTCTGGAGTCGGGCAGAGAATCGTAATTCTCCGCGAAGTGGGGCGTCTCAAGCCCGATTGACTCGGGCAAAACGCCAGCTCCTGCGATTGCAAAAGCTAATATTATATATATCAATACTGGAATCCTTGGTCAAGCGATTTTACGAAAATTGCAGCAAAATGTATTATTAGTCCATGGGCTTAATTTACGCGACGACTAGACGGGAAGTTAAACTTGACGGCTTATTAATAATTAAACGAAAGGTTGGATTTTCTAATATAAAGGTAATAGATAAGACAAATTATTATAAATAAGGAGCAACATCATGGCTAAATCCATCATCTGTAAAGACGTCTTCGGCAATCAGTATACCGTTCCCGTTGACGAACTAAATATTCGCGTCGGCGTGTACGCGGTGATTATTGAGGATAATAAGATTCTTTTGACTAGACAATGGGATGGCTATAGTTTGATTGGCGGCGGTGTCGAAAAAGGCGAAACGGTTGAGGAATCAATTGTCCGTGAAGTCAAGGAAGAGACTGGACTGACCATCATGCCGGATAAAATCATTCACCAGGCAACCACTTTCTTCAAACGCAACGCTGAGGCGCAAGCTAACCAGTCAATTCAGCTGTACTTCACCCATAGTCAGCTGTATGGGCAAATAAATAACGACAACATAACCGACAGCGAGAAAACCTACACCAACGGTACACCGGAGTGGGTTGATCTGGATAAAATTGACGACATAAGCTTCCGGCATAGCGTGAGTTTGAGGACGATTTTACGGGCTTATCACAGAGCAAGTGAATAGTAGTGTTTTGCAATAAATTCATTACCACCACGCTGGATTAGAGTATTAATCAAGCTACTATAACTTGGTTGTGGGCTACTTATCGAGAGAGTTACTAGCATCAAAACTCATCATAAAAGTCTACGCCACATGGTTTAGAATTATTCTCAGTAAGAATATTTTTATCTACACTAGACACCCATTTTGGAATTATAGATTCATTTTCTCGCGAAATAAATTTAAATTCTGCGATTTCCGCCACGCCATGTGATGTTTTAGCTAAATCTATGTCTATGAAATCTGCGTAGTTAGTGATTAAAAACAAGAAAGCAACTACATTCGTATCATTTTTACTATCAAAAAACTGATTAATACAAACTAATCTGTCAACCTGCGCTTCAATTCCACACTCTTCAAATATCTCTCTTTTTAATGCCGAAATAAGAGATTCTTTATCTTCAACTTTTCCGCCTGGTAAATACCAATTATTATCTTGTAATTTCTTCAATTTCTGAACAAACACACTATCAGTTTGCGGATTATAAATTATACCTCGCACAGTAAGTCTAGTTGTCATACATTTATGATACACGACCTATAATTTATTACATAGTGATATGATAGAATTATGAAAAATCAGTCCCACCCAATTTACTTCATCACCTCCAATCACCAAAAGTTCACTAGCCTCCAGAAACTCCTCCAACCGCTCGGTATTGACCTGCAGCAACTTGACTATGATTTTGACGAGGGGCGGGGACTGGATATTCAAACAATTGCCAAGAGTAAACTGGCGCAAGCCAAGAAAGCTTTTCCAAACAAGCGCCTGATCGTTGATGATCGCGGCTTTTTCATTCCAGCGCTGAAAGGCTTTCCGGGGCCGTTCGTGAAATTGCTACTGGACAGTTTTAGCTATCCCGGTATTATCAAATTAATGCAAGGTGAAACTGATCGTAGGGCTATATTTTCTTTCGCGGTTGGCTATTTTGACGGTAAAAAAGACCACATTTTCGTAGCCGATGAAGAGGGATTTATCATTGATGAGCCGCGCGGCGATAATCTCCATGGCTGGACGGAATTACTATATATTTATGGGCATCCGAACTTCCCCGGGCGCAGCTTGGCAGAATTGAATGATGAGGAGTGGAAAGAGTACTTGGCAGCAATTGAGGCGGTTGATGGATTTGCTATGGTGAGGGATTATTTGGCAGGAAATTTAAGTTAGTTGCTAGTAATATTTGGGTTTGGTATAATTGTAATGTTTATTAACTAGGGGGCAAAAATTCAATCACACAACCTAACACCATTTTGGTATAAACGCCTTTGTGAGGTGATGTTTTTGATTTCATGCCTTGGAATTGGAATTTTTGCTTTATCTAATATTTTTCCAAATGACCCAACAATTGCAACTTTAGGCGCCTCTAGAATAGCAGCCATAGTAAGTTTTGTTTTTATATTAATCGGCGTAGTCGCCTACAAACGCACTCCAGAACGCTTTGTACAGCAAGCGGGAACTATTTTGTACTTGCTTACGATCTTACTGTTTGGATGGATTATAGTTAGTAGTGGCGGTATAAGTAGTCCCTTACTTATATTTTGGCTCATGATTGGGTCTTTTATTGGTCTCTTCGGGTGGGGTGGAATCTTTAGCTTATTTATTTTGGTTAATGGATTTTTGATCTGGGGAGTTATGGAGGGTAATTTATCTAGGTTAGATGTAATTAGCAGTTTTTCAATTTTAAATTTACCGATATTGTTAAGCTACATGATTTGGCACGGCAACGTTGCTTTATTTAATACTGGATCAAAAAAACGAAATAGATTAAGCGAATCTTTAAAATCAGAATCAGAAAAGTCAAGCACAATAATACGTTCAATTAGCGATGGCGTAATTATGACAAAAGATTCTGGTCAAATTCTACTAATTAACCCCGCAGCTCAAAGAATGATAGGATGGAGTGCAGCAGATGCACTAGGATTACATATTAATTCCGTTCTTAAGTTTGAAGATGAAAAAGGCAATCCCATTAGTGATACAGCACATCCAGCGGTAGTATCACTAGCAAATAAAAAAACGCAAAAGAATAATCTAGTTATCATCACCAAGTCAGATAAAAGATTTAGTGCATCTTTAATGATAACTCCGCTTGATGAAGGTGGTGTTATTGTAGTTTTTAGAGATATAACAAAAGAACGCGCCGAGGAACGCGAACAAGCAGAATTCATAAGTACAGCCAGCCATGAGATGCGCACTCCAGTAGCTTCAATAGAGGGTTATTTAGGATTGGCGCTTAATCCTAAAGTATCTAAAATAGATGCCAAGGCTTATGAGTATATAAGTAAGGCACATGAATCAGCACAATATTTAGGGCGTTTATTACGTGATTTACTAGAGATTAGTAGAGCAGAAGACGGAAGGCTAAAAAACCGTATTACCGCTGTAAATGCAATTGATATCAGTCGCAAAGCTACCGAAGATCTAATTAAAGAAGCCCGCGAAAAAGGCTTAAATTTGTTATATAAACCAACCGGAGGGCGATCTAAATCTGGAGACGTAACTATATCACCAGTTTTATACGTAAGAGCAGATAAAGACCGTTTGCAAGAATGTCTCTCTAATCTAATAGAAAACGCTATTAAATACACGCCCAGCGGACAAATTGCAGTTGATGTAAATGCTTCCAATGAATATATACGTTTTAGCGTAAGCGATACAGGGATTGGAATACCACCAGAAGATATTCCGCATTTATTCCAGAAGTTCTACCGTGTAGATAACAGCGATACACGCGAAATTAACGGTAGTGGTTTAGGGCTCTATTTAACAAGGCGAATGGTAGAGAGTATGAACGGCAGGATTGGCGCAACTAGCACGCGCAATAAGGGTAGTACGTTTTATATAGATTTACCACGCATCAGAAATGCTCAAGCTACCGCCATAATTGAAGAGGAGAACAGACGCGCAGCTGATATAGCAGAACAACTCAGAGTTATCAAAGAACAGAGTGAGGTTATAGATGACAATAACGATAATAGTTCAGATACTCAAGATGCCGAATTTACAGATGCAGAAATTAATAACTCAAATTCAGAAATACCCCCTTTACCAAAAGTTAAGACAGTAGTATCTGAAGCAGTAAATCCAAATAATACACCCAAAAAGCCTGTAGATAATAAGGTACAACCCCAATCTCAAAAAGAGACTCAAGTAAATCCAGTTAGTAAAATGGATCCAAATACCTATCCTAGCACACCTAAAGCCGCAACCAGATCTTCGCGCATTCAAGAAATTCAGCATAGGTCAAGCCAGCCAAATTATCAAATTGGAAGCTCCGCAAGAGTTCGTCCAAAGCCTATACCTATACCAGAAGAGAAGCTACTTAGAAGCATAGTTAACCGTCCAAATCCTCAAACAGTCCAATCCACGGCAGCAGAAAAATATCCGCGCGCACCAGAGCCAGTAGAGCCAACTTCTAAGCAACCGCCAGTCAATGATCGTACAAACTTGTCACCACGCCCAAATACACCATTATCCAGCATAGAACGTAATCCAATCGAATATATATCAAGGCGGTAATTACAACATTGAATAACGATCGAATTTCTGGATTTTTTCAAAAAGCTTAAGTATAATAAGGGTAATTATGACAAAAATTTTATTAGTAGAAGATGATAAAAACTTGCGAGAAATTTATGGTGTACGCCTACTTGCCGAAGGCTACGATATTGTTTCGGCAGGGGATGGCGAAGAAGCTCTAGCAATGGCAATAAAAGAGCGTCCGTCCTTGATTGTAAGTGATGTGATGATGCCAAAGATTAGTGGTTTTGATATGCTTGATATTTTGCAATCTACTACAGAAACAAAAGACATAAAAGTCATTATGATGACAGCTCTCAGCGGAGAAGATCAACGTCAAAGAGGCGAGCAGCTTGGGGCTGCACGTTATTTAGTAAAATCACAGGTTGGAATTGAAGATGTTGTGCGAGCCGTACATGAAGTATTAGGGGACCAGCCTCAGTCAACTCAGCCAGATGATACTGATGATAATTCAAATCAACACTCACAGGAAGAAGATAGAATATCAGAAAACAACACATATTCAGACAATACTGACAATTCTAATGATACTCAAAATTTAAGCTATGAAGAGACTGAACCATCACGTGAAACTAGTTCCAGCAACGATGAAAATCTAGTGGATACAAATAACAGTATTGATCAGCTAAGTGTAAACCTACCAGAACATAGAGAGCCAGTAAGTCAACAGCAAATTCAGCCACAGAATCAAGCCCAACAATTTTCACAGCAGGATCCAAGATTAGAATTTACATCTGAACAAGGTCATCCAGTGATTCCACCCGAGGATTTAATGCATATCCCAACACAACAGCCAAACCACCAAAAATCAGAAAGAGCAACTATTCCGATTGAGCCTACTGGTGTTTATTCAACTCTCGATGAGAGGCCTCCTCAATTTTCACAACCACATCATCCAGTACAACAGCCAGTTCACCTGCAACAAAATAACTCGCATACTCAACAGCAGCCAGTTCAACCTGTACAAATACCTAATTTAGAAAATCGATACCAGTCGGCGACGCAGCCAGTTCAGTCAAACCCACAAACTCAAGTTTTAGAGAATGCGCAAGCTTTTAGGCAAACTCAGCAGAACATTGCTCAACAGCAAATGCAACCAGAATATAATTACACTCCTTTGCAAAGTCCTCAGCTACAAGAACAGCCACAGGTATACCAGACACAGCAAAACATACAGCAGTCAACAACGTCGCAGATACCTCAGCCTCAAACTCAGCAGAAAACTGGCGGAGAGAGGGTGATTCAACCCCTAAACGGCGATGTACGAGAGGAAATTAATAACGTTGCCGATAGATTAGCTCAAGAGATCAATGATATTCCTCCAATCCAGCAATAATAGTTGGGGTCATACAAGGCAGACTTAACATTATATGCCTAATTCAACAAGTCAACCAAACCGAACAGAAAAGATTGAACGGCTAAATAAATTTTTAGCCTTCCAACTTGGAGTTTCACGGAGGCAAGCTGATAATCTAATCGCTAAACAGAAAGTATATATTAACAATCAGCCAGCCCAACTAGGTGCACGAATTGGCGAGAGCGACACTGTAACTATCAATAACCACATAGTGGGCGGACGCAGTAGCTATACTTATTTAATGTTAAATAAGCCGATTAATTATGTTTGCTCTCGCAAACAACAAGGTAAAACTCCTACTATTTATTCTCTTTTACCAGATAAATTTCATAATCTAAAGCCAGTAGGTAGACTTGATGCTAATAGTTCGGGGTTACTTTTACTCACTAATGATGGTGATTTTGCATTTCGCATGACCCATCCAAAATTTAGAAAAAACAAACAATATAATGTCACGCTAGATAAAGAACTGGCGCCGCTCCACCAACAAATGATTGCTGATTTTGGTATACAATTAAATGATGGACTTAGCAAGCTTGGACTAAGCCGCCAAAGCAATCAAGATCGCCACAATTGGATCGTTAGCATGAGCGAGGGTCGCAATCGACAGATCCGACGTACTTTTGCCGCTCTTGGCTATACGGTAATAAAATTACATCGTACTCATTTTGGTACATACAAACTTGGTACGCTTGGTGCGGGGGATTATATAGTAATCAACCCGTAAATATTATCTTGTCAGTTTTGATTCGATATCGCAGAGCCACCTAATTCATGGTATAATTAATGGGTTATGGCAAGTAAACTTCCTACTGTTGCGCTAATAGGGCAGGCGAATGTTGGTAAAAGTTCGCTTTTTAATCGTATGGTTAGAGCTCAACAGGCAATTGTCGCCCGTGAAGCTGGTACAACACGCGACAGTGTTATAGGGAAAGTTGAATACAAAAAACATCAATTCTGGTTAGTCGACACCGCTGGGTTAAAAGATCCTAATGATGATTTTGAAGCAACAATCCAAGATCAAATTACAGAAGCTTCTGAATCAGCAGATGTTATTTTAGTGGTTGTTGATAGTATTATGTATCCATCCGATCAAGACAAGATTGTAGCTAAAAAAGCTCTCAAAAGTAAAAAACCCGTAATTCTCGTTTTAAATAAAACCGATTTAAAGGACAGTCTACCGGTTGATGAATTTAAACGCCTAGGAATCAAAACTGTTATCCAAACTAGTGCTGAACACAATCGAGGAATAGCTAATCTGTTAGATATGGTAACTGAAAAAATACCAGCCAAAATTGAGCGTCAACAAAATGATATTTTACGAGTAGCACTCATTGGGCGACCAAACGTAGGTAAAAGTACTCTATTTAATGCTCTGGCAGGAAAACAGCAGGCCTTAGTGGCAAACATAGCTGGAACAACTCGGGATATTAATAGGGTTCAGGTTCGATATAATCAAAATACGATTGAGCTTTTGGATACAGCTGGAATTCGCCGTCAAGGTAAACAAGAAACTGGTATAGAAAAGTTTAGCGTTTTACGCACTCTTCAGGCAATAGAAGAGTCTGATATTTGCCTTCTATTACTTGACGTTAATGAACTTAATGTAGCGCTAGATCAACGTCTGGCGGGCATAATTAATGACGCTGGAAAAGGTCTAATCGTTGTAGTAAGTAAGTGGGATAGTGTTGAAGGTAAGGATGCCTTCACTCGTGACGCCTTAGCACCTAAAATTAGTTATCATCTAAAATTTGTACCGTGGGCACCTCTGATATTTACCTCATCTATAACGGGTCAAAATATTACTAAACTATTTGATTTAGTTTTAGATATCAATAAAAGGCGCAACCAAGAGACCAAAACTCGCACCCTAAATGATTTACTGCAAAAAGCAGTCCAAAAGCATCCGCCCGCTGGATTAAAAAATACACACCCCAAATTACGATACATAGTTCAAACAGATACAACTCCGCCGTGGTTTGTAATTTATGGAAGTAATCTTAAATTCATCCACTGGAGTTATAAACGCTATTTAGAAAGTCTTATCCGTGATACATACAATTATAATGGTACCCCTATTAAACTTAGCTTTAGAGATGAAAAACAAATAAAATCAAACAAAAAACGCATAAGTCAAGGAAAAGAGCCTGTCACAAAAGCCTACAAACAAGCTAAAAATGCCGAAAAGTTATTAAATCCACACAATAATCGTTGATTATATTAAGTTGTAAAATGAAAATTATCTTCGCACAAGGTAATCCTGGTAACCAATACGAAAAGACTCGCCATAATATTGGCTGGATGATTATTGATAAACTCGCAAAGCAGCTAAATGCCGCTTTTATACATAAACCTAAATTCTCAGCCTCTATTGCCGAAAGTAGCTTAAATGGTGAAAAAATACTTCTAGTAAAGCCCCTTACATTCTATAACGATACTGGAGTATCAGCACGAGCACTAATTGATTTTTATAAAATAAGCACAAAAGATATTCTAGTTTTACATGATGATTTAATGATAGATTTTGGTAAGTTACGCATAAGATTGAGCGGAAGAGATGCTGGCAATAATGGAGTGAAATCACTAAACGCACATCTAGGGAAAGATTTTGCGCGCCTAAGAATCGGTATTTATACTATTTTACGTAATAAGATCCACGATAAAGATTTCGTACTAAAAAAATTTACAAAAGATGAAATTCAACTCATTGAAGAGAAGATCATCCCGCAATCAATCGAAATAATTCACGACTTTATTAATGATAATTTAGAGCCGACTAGCTGGAGTGCTTTATAAAATAGGCTTGTTGTTTGGCAAGCACGAATTAGGAAGTACTCTATCAAATCCTTTTGCCGACCACGCAGCAGTACCACCTGCGAGCACAAAAACATTTTCTATACCTATTTTTTTGGCAATACTAGCAGCGCGTAAACTACGCCCTGTACGCGAACACACAAAAACATAGCTATCGGTCAATTCTGTATCTTTTAATTGTGTCGCCCAGTCCTCAATATTATAATAGCTAACTTGTTTACTGCCTTTAATGTGGTGGTCGACAAATTCTCTAGGTTCGCGAACATCAATTATTTTAAATTTTGGATTTGTTTTTTAATATCTTCATATAGTTCCTCTGGAGAAATGTCATCAATTCTAGCTGGCTTATTATTGGAATTATTACCTTCAAACCCAGGAATAGGGCCAGATGATTGATTATCTATCTCTGGAAAACTAGATTCTCCTAAAATTTCAAAATATTCTTCAACATAAGGGAAACAACTATCTGGGCAAACAAACACTACATGCTTACCGCGTAACATATCACCATTTCCACTATTTATGATATTTTCTATCATAGTACAAGCCCCAGCATAAGCAAATCCGCTACTTGGACCAACCAAAATGCCCTGCCTAATCATATCTAGGCTAGATTTATAAGCATCAACTTCATCAATAGCAACTAAGTCCTCGGTTAGGATATCTTTCCAGTTAAAGTCTATTTCACGCAAATCATTAGATGTACGGACGCCAGGAACTTGATTATTAGGTACACGTACCACACCTCCAACTCTAAGTTCAGGCAAAACTTCTTTAAGATATCCAGCAGTACCTACTAACGTGCCAGTCGTTCCTAATCCAGCCACAAACATACCCAAGTTTTCACCAAGCTGATCAAAGATTTGTGGACCAGTTACATCGCGATGAGCTTGCGGATTAGCAAAATTATCATATTGTCCAGGATTACAATTTCCAGACTCATTACCAAGTCTGCGTGCAATTGAAATTGAGCTATTCGGATCATGAGCATCAGGACAAATCGGACCATCAACCAATAAAACATCTATACCAGCAAGTCTCAAAAGCTGTAATTTACCACGCGTGACAGTATTTGACGCTACAGCTTTCACGCTTTTTATTCCCAAACTTTTAGCAAAAAGCCCCATGCTAAACACGGTATTTCCTGAAGACGATTCAACTACATTTTTACTAATCGCATCAACAGAATTAAGCAAATAATAAGCTGGTAGCGATTTGACATTACCAAGCGGCAGCGTATTCATAAGTTTTGCAGATATGTGAATATCATGAGATTCTAAAAAAGGATTTAACTCTGATGGCAGCTCAACCAATGGTATATATTCATCAGCTTTAGGTTTTAGGTAGTTTTTTAATCCGTCCGCGCCTAAATATGCCCTATTATTTTGTATCGTCATATTTAAATTCCTTATCAATCTGATCAGTTAGATCACCAAATCGTTTTTTAACATAGTCTTGACCAATATAAATTTTATGGATTTCCCAGAGTTTTGGTAAACGATCCTGCGCAGAAATAGCTATAGATTCCAATCGTCTAGATAATTCCATAAAAACATCTTTTGAAATATTCTCTAGTTTATCAAAACCTAACGACTCACGACCTTTATCAACATTATGCAAATGTTGCGAACGATAAATTGAGCCCATAAAACGCTTACCTGCATATTTTCTAACAAACTCTTCATCGTCTTTATCATCGACTTTGTTTGCAACTACAACCACGCGATCAGCAACGCCGCCAGCCTCAGCCAAACGTAGATAATCATCTAAAACTTTAAGTCCACGCACAGTAGGCTCAACTGCAAAAACCAACATATCAAACTGCGCATATAGCGTTGAAGCAAACGCATCAGTACCAGCAACCATATCTACAGCTACCACGCCAGAATCATTTGTATGCGAAAGAATATTCTCCAAAATAGCTAAATTATTATGATAGCAGCTCGATGCCAATCCATTCTCAGAATAAGAGCCAACCGTCGCAAGATGCAAGTTTTTACTAATTGGGCGAGTATAGTTATTAATAAACCAATTATTATCTGTAATATCAATAATTCTAGAGCCCCTTCCTGGGGGAGTAGACTTCTTAAATTCAGCATTATTTTTTATTCTAGAATTATCACCACGTAGCCAAGTACGGATTTTGTCACTAGGATACTTCTCAGAAAGAAGCAGATCTGGCGAAGTTGCATTTAATCCCAAAAGCTCTGCCATATGCATATTTATATCAGCATCAATAGCTAAAACTGATTTTTTCTTACTGTAATATAGGCAAAAAAGACTTGAAACTGTAGTCTTTCCTGCACCACCTTTACCAACAAAAGCAATTTTCATATTTGTTAATTATATTGATATAGTCATTTTTTACAAATTAGTTGCATTTTTAATAATTTTTGCGACAAAATTGCAAAATATACTATAATAAATCAGTGAATAATGAAATAATCTTGTTTAAAAATATTTTAAAGGAAGCAAAGCTTAGTTTAACGGAGCCTCGGCTTGAAGTATTTATGATTCTATTAAACGCCAAAAAGCCCTTAAGAGCTGCAGAAATATCCAAGCGCCGCAAAAAGGCTAATAGAGCAAGTATCTACCGTACTTTAAATCTTTTTAACGAACTACATATTACAAATATAATTTTACGAGGCTGGACTCCATTAGTAGAACTTTCTGATAAGTTTCAGCCCCACCATCATCATATAACATGTATGGTTTGTAAAAAGTCAGAATTAATTAACAGTCATAAAATTGAAGAAAGTCTACAGGAAATATCTAACCAAAAAGGTTACATTCTAAAACAACATACCGTAGAATTATATGGAATTTGTGCTAAATGCCAAGCCAAGACCGATTTAGCTTGATTGTAAATTCTTAGTATTTTTAACATGACGCGCCTCTATAACGCTACTAGTAATTGCTAAAATAATAAATGCCAAGCCAAGACTACCAGTGATCCATTCTGGAAGCTCAACATGAAATAGTTTAAAGAGCATCATTATACCAAGTGCCACAATAGCCCAATGCGCACCATGTTCTAGATATCTATATTTACTAAGTGTACCAGAGCGCATCAAATAAATAGTTAAAGAACGAACCCAAATAGCACCTGCACTTAATCCAGACGTAATCAAAATAACACTACTGGTAATTGCAAAAGCACCTATTACGCCATCAAAACTAAAGCTAGCATCGAGTACTTCCAAATACAAAAATGCAGCAAAAGCAGCCCAACCAGTTTTTAGTTTAATATCTTTAGATGAATGACTACCAAATAATGATCCAAATAGTTCAAGCCCAATATGCAGCAAAGTGCCTAAAACGCTTGATATTAAAATCATCGCTTTATATTTTTCTTCAACTGTAAAATATAAAATCACCATTACAAGAAGAATTAAACAAGCTCTAAAATTTTCAAATTTGCCAGCACGTGCCAGCCAAGGTTCAACACCGCGAACCCAATGAATTTGTTTATTGTAATCAACAAAATAGCTTAAACCTATCATTAATAGAAAGATACCGCCAAAAGCGTTAATCATAGGCGAGGCATTATGCAAAACATGACTATAACGTTCAGGATTGTTAAGCGCCATACTTACAACCTCACCAAAATTAAGCCCGCTCGCAAATATAACTATTACAATAGGCAGTAAAAATCTCACAGCAAAAACCGCTATAAAAATCCCCACAGTTAAAAATATTCTCTGCCAAATCAAACTCATAGAGGCGAGAGTACGGCTATTTACCACAGCATTATCAAAACTAAACGTAACTTCCAAGATCAATAACACAAAAAATAGCCACAACCCCTGCCAGCTAAGTTGCCAAAAAGTAAGCCCTGCTAGAATAACGGTTAAAAATATAGAAAACCTAAAGATACCTAATAAGTTATTTTGTTTTCTTTTCACCTAGCCAGTATAACAAAATAATACACAGATACTAAATATATAATTGTTAAAAACCAAAAATATCATAAAAAGTATTGTAATAGTATAAAATATATGTTAATATTATATTTGTGCTCATTTTCGAACTACAGAAAGGAAAGCAAAATGAGTCAAGCACCTGTTAGCAATTGTGCAAGCCATGATATTCTTCCAGAGAATTCCACCCAAGCGTTGGAAATTTCTCAGTTCGCCTACGGGGCAAGTATCGCATGGGGAAATGCTAGTAATCTTCAGCCAGAACTGGAGAAAATCCCTGGCGCAGACGAAGACATTCTTGGCATTAAGTTGCCAGAATTTTCTAGCAACAATGGCGATGTACCGCGTAATGACACCTCTTACTATTTGTCAATTCCAGATGGCAATTGTCATCAGCCTCGTATTTTCGAGTGCACAAAGAGTAAGTACACTCACGATGATGTATGTGATGAGCTGTCAGAAAGCCACCTTAGCAGTATGAGTTCAGAAGAAGCAAAGTATCTCAAGAATACTATGCAAACATTCATTAACCAACTGAGCGGCGGGTACGTGCCGTTACACTCTTCGCACTCTTCGAGCTAACATATACCCCGCTGTAAAATACAGCGGGGTTTTCCTTTTATTCTTAAGTTTGACGCTTTGTACAAATAAAAAAGCGCTAGGTAAGGGTGGGCATCACCTAGCGCCGTTTTACCCTTCAACCCACCCGCGGAGTAAATAAGCGAAGCGCTGCGACCAAAACTCCACAAAGGTGCGCGCCCAGTCATAAAGACCGATATTTGAGTACTCGCTAACTAAGCTCTTAAATGGTTAGTTAAAGGGGTTAGTATGCATGCAATGCACTTAATGTCCGAAAGCGGAGGGTAGATTACTTTGGACACATTGCACACAACCTAACAAAAAGAGTGATTTGCAATCAAATGCATATCACTGTTAAAATAGGGGGGTATGAAGGTGCGTTTGACTACTTGCTTTCGCCAATTACTTACAAATATAGCATTTATATTGTATATTGTCAACACTTTTTAAATATTTCCTATGAAAATCAATAGTATATCAACAGATGATAATAAATACATAAACATTTTGACCTCTGTTAATAAACCTCCAGAAAAGCTATATTATATTGGAACATTACCGCCAAAACGTCAACCCACGATAGCGATTGTCGGAACACGAAAACCTACAGCCTACGGTAAAGAGGTAGCTTATAAATTTGCTTATGATTTAGCCAAACGGGGAGTAATAATCGTAAGCGGTTTAGCTTTAGGAATAGATGCCATTGGTCATAGAGCATGCCTAGATGCAGGTGGCACAACTATAGCAGTTCTCGGTAATGGTCTACATAAAATCTACCCAAGCACGAACCGAAAATTAGGCGAGGACATTATAGATAAAGGCGGTAGCATTATATCTGAATTTCAAGAAGGGATAGAGCCTCTGCCTTTTAATTTTTTAAAGCGTAATAGAATTATAAGCGGCTTAGCAGATGCTGTAATTATTATAGAAGCAGCCAGCCGAAGTGGCACTCTTAATACGGCAACTCATGCACTAAATCAGGGTAAGGATGTGTTTGCTGTGCCTGGAAATATAACCAGTCCACTCAGTGCTGGTTGTAATGCGTTACTAAAACAGGGTGCTATTCCCGCTACGTCGGTAGAAGATATTCTTGAGGCTATAAATCTGCAAAATCAAGAAAATCAAAACCCCTCACAAATATCTCTACCAGTAGGTGATACTCCACTAGAGAATATAATAATCGAATTATTGAACCAAGGAGTGCGTGATGGAGATGAACTGCAAAAGCAAGCAAAGGCTGAAATTAGTGATTTTAATACAGCTCTTACTATGCTAGAGATTAACGGTATAATTAAGCCTCTTGGCGCTAACAAATGGTGCTTGCGTTAAGATATAACAGCTACTTCTTAGCTAGTGACTTATGGTTACGCAATTGCATATCGAAATGTCGGCACATAACAAATAGCCATGCCGCCGCCACAAATCCAAGTATGACTTCTATAGTAACAAACCAAGAATTCTTTAAAATATAACCTTGCGCCGCCAAAATCGCAGAAAAAATTGGGAAACTAAAAGATATCACCCGTTCACGCCGATTTATATGTTGAAAACTAAGCGGGAAAAGTACCATCAATATTACCATTCCAAAAACTATACAGCGTGAAAATACAAAATGAGCTCCATGCATAGTATCATTCGGGCAAAGTGCCACGCCAAACATGCAGATAGGCATCAATATAACCATCAGAATGGTTGCTATTTTAGCGGCAGAGCGTTGATCAATCTGCAGGCAATTATGCCTTACTGTAGCACCTATAGCCATTAGTATTAATCCAGCCATAAAAACTCCTGAATTAAAAAATATCGCTGAAATTCTATTGACACTAGCTTCACCCAAACGGCTTAAGCTCCAGCCTGTCCATCGGGGGTCATCAGAAAGCAACATAGATAGCGCCACGCCGCAAAACAAACTCATTATATAAAGAGCGCAAAGCACCTGCAATTGATTGCGTTTATAAAACCGCAAAACTAGCTCTTTTTTCATATACAAATTATAAATCACGCCCCATAATTTGCCAATCGATCTTACTAGATTATTTGACATATTCTTTACTATGTACTAGTATATAATACGTTGTGTGATACAGGTAATATAACCTGTAATCCGCATGCAAGTGTCGAGCCTAAGACACTTTAACATCTATAAATCTCTACTTATTAGAAAGCAGGTGAAAACTTTTGGATAAATTGATAGACCTATTGGATAAATTGATAGACCTATTTTGCTGTATCATCTTTATCTTAATTGTATTGGGTAGTTACTGGTATATAATGTATGCCGATCGATTCTTCTCTAACGACGATGATGATGATAGTTACTGAGAATTTTAAATTCTCACAAAACTTGATACTTCTACTTAGTAAAAGGAGGTGAAATTTAGTGAACGCAGTACTGGCTACAATTGCGACAGTAGGACTTATTAGCTACTATGCTTATATTTGCTACCACATGTATGACTAGTTCATGACTTCATAAGTCCAATCAACTCCATCTACAAGAAGGAGGTGAATACACCTGAATAAGCCAACCGATAACAACGGAAACCTGTCTGAAGATGAAAAATTCAAACACCTGCAAGAGTTTATCGATAAAATAACCGATCGTATTACTCAAGAGTTATACAATCAGCCGATACTCTAGCAATCTATAGTTCAATCTTTTTACTTAAGAGGGGTGATTACTTTATGTGGTTACATGTAATAGTGTTTGCTATTGTAGCTACTGCAATTATCTATGTCTGCTTAAAATGGAACGAACTATAAGGCATTAGCCAGGAGCAGAAATGTCTACCAAGAAATCAAGAAAAGGAGGTGAATGTCATAATGCTTAGCGATATTGCAATTGTCCTTGCTACTCTTGTGATTTTTGCATCAATAGCAATGCTGTCATTTATTAATGTAAATGACATTAAGTAGAGATTAAAGCTGTTATTCAGCTAAGGCTCCACTTAAGGCCCCGTTTTATACGGGGCTTTTATCTTGCAAATTAATTCAATCTATGATACTTTACATACTTGTAACTTATTTATTTTTTAAGTACAGTAAAAGAGTATATGGTAAAAAATCTAGTAATTGTAGAAAGTCCAGCAAAAGCAAAGACTATCGAAAAGTATCTTGGAAAAGATTTCACCGTTCTATCTAGCGTAGGGCATATTCGTTCTATAGTTAAAAAAACTAAAGATGGCACGCCACCAATTGATGTTAATAATGATTTTAAAACCCATTACGAAGTAGATCCAGAAAAAAAGAAGGTTGTCGCAGAATTAAGAAAAGCCGCTAAAACCGCTGAGAATATTTACTTAGCAACCGACCCAGATCGCGAAGGTGAAGCAATAGCCTGGCATTTATGTGAAGTTTTAAAACTAAACCCCACTGAGACTAAACGCATAACTTACCATGAAATTTCAAAACAAGCAGTAGAAGAAGCAATTAAAAATGCTCATCATATAGATATGAATTTAGTAAAAGCCCAGCAAGCGCGCCAAATTTTAGATAGGCTAGTTGGCTTTGAACTAAGTCCTGTAGTTTGGCAAAAAGTCCCAGGCGGTAAAAGTGCAGGGCGTGTGCAAAGCCCAGCTGTTCGTCTATTAGTTGAGCGTGAACGTGAGATTGCAGATTTTAATGGCAAAAGTAAATTTAAAGTTACTGCAATATTTACATATAATGAAAATGAAATTAAAGCAGAGCTTCCAAATCGTTTCGACACAGAAGAAGAAGCCAACGAATTTCTAGAGAGCTTGATCGGCGTAAAATTCACTGTAAGTGATATTAAGACCACGCCAGGCAAACGAAATCCAGCTGCACCATTTACAACCAGTACTTTACAGCAAGAAGCAAATGCAAAGTTAGGTTTTGGTAGCAAGGCAACAATGGCAGCCGCACAAAAACTCTACCAAGCTGGAAAAATTACCTACATGCGAACTGATAGCGTTAATTTAAGCGACCAAGCTATAGCAGCAACGGCAAACTTCATTAAGTCAGAGTTTGGCGAAAAATATTCTAAAATCCGCAAATTTAAAACCAAATCAAGTAACGCGCAAGAGGCACATGAAGCTATCCGACCAACTAATATTAATGAAGTAAAAGGTTCCTCAAACGATTACGATCAAAAATTATATGACCTAATACGTAAACGAACGATAGCAAGCCAAATGGCTCCTGCCGAGTTGGAAAAAACCACAGTAACTATACAAGTATCTAATAAAAGTAACTTTCATTTTGAAGCCAAAGGTGAAGTGATTCTATTTGACGGATTCTTGAGGGTTTATAATAATCAAAAAGATAGCGAAATCCTACCTAATATAAAATCTGGCGACGAACTAATCCTTAATCAAGCAACCGCTAAACAAACCTTTGATAGACCGCCAGCACGTTACACCGAAGGCTCGCTTGTTAAAAAACTCGAAGATTTAGGCATCGGAAGACCATCAACCTATGCCACAATTATAGATACAGTACAAACTCGTGGATATGTTAAAAAAGGCGAAAGTGAAGGCTCTGAAAGAGACGCGGTAGTGCTTTCACTAGAAAATGACAAAATCGCTAAAAATATAATTCAAGAAAAAGCTGGAGCCGACAAAGGAAAACTTGTACCCACCCCAAGCGGTGAATTGATTGCTGATTTTCTAACCAAACACTTTTCGCAAATTGTAGATTATGATTTTACCGCCAACGTAGAGGAAGAGTTTGATGCAATCGCAAGCGATAAGTTAGCTCGTAATGCTATGCTACGTAATTTTTATACGCCATTTCATAAGTTAATTGAACAATCTAGTGATATTGATCGCACAAAAGTCGGAGCACAGCGTGAAGTTGGTATTGATCCTAAATCTGGCAAGCCAATTCTAGCACGGTTTGGACGATTCGGACCAATGCTTCAACTCGGCTCTACCGACTCAAACGACAAGCCTATTTTTGCACCTATGCCAAAAAACGCAAAAATCGAAACAGTAACTCTTGAGCAAGCCCTTAAAATGTTTGAATTACCAAGGCTAGTTGGTCAAACCGAAGACGGGCAAGACATTAAAGCCAATATCGGTAGATTTGGCCCATACATCCAAATTGGTAAACTATTTGTTAGTATCAAACCCGAAGACCCCCACACAATAACGCTTGAAAAAGCCCGTGAACTCTATGCTGATAAATTAGAAGCTGAAAAGGCTAAAAATATTGCTGATTTAGGTGATGGCATTAAAGTCTTGAATGGGCGGTATGGGCCATATATCACAAACGGCACTAAAAATGTAAAAATTCCTAAAGATATCGATCCTAAAAAAATCGACCGCATAAAGGCTGATGAGATGTTAGCGGAAGCTCCAATACCAAAGAGAAGAGGCCGCAAAAAAACGAAATAAAAGTCTTAAAATTGCCTTAAAATAGCTATATATTTATACACTAAAGATAAAAATATACAAGCATAAGCATATAATATTAATTTATAAAAAGTCTTATAACATTGTTTACAAAAATCGTAAAAAACATGCTATAATAATATAAATTATGATATATGTTTGACATAGAGTATACTATATTGTATAATTACGTAATTAAAATATATCAGGATAAGTGACATTTTTAACATTTTAATCTGTGTTAGGCAGAGAGGACACTCATGAGCGAAGCTCCAAAAAAAGAACAAATAATTGATATAAAAGCTTCTGTTAAAGCAATTATTGAATCAATAGACCAAGAGCGCGAGCGCGAAATTATTAAACGCCGCTTTGGGCTATACGAGCGTAAAGAAACTCTTGAACAAATAGGGGAGTTACTGGGTATTACTCGCGAGCGCGTACGACAATTAGAGAAGGCTATTTTAATACGTATCAAAATGGTAGCCGAGCGCGGTGAATTGCCTGATGTAACATCTTGTGAAAAAGTTATTATACGGACTTTAAGCGATATGGGTAGGGTTGCAAAATTACATGAACTAACCGATAAACTATTAGGCAAAAAAAGCAACTCTCGCGAACGAGCACATATCGCATTTATAGCCGAGCTTTCACCAAATTTAACTGTTATTAATGAAACTGATAACTACGAAAACGGTGTAGCAATTGCTGAATATGGCGACGAAAAGAAAATTAAAAAACAAATTGAAGAAATCATCAAAACAATTAAAACTAATAAAAAACCTCTCACTATTGAAGAGCTCCACGAAAAACTTAACTACGAACATCCAAATCACGTACAAGCTTTAGCCCAAATTTCTAAACATTTGGCTCATTTAAAAGATGTTTGGGGACTAGCAAAATGGCCAACAGTTAATCCAAAAAATATACGCGATAAAATTTTTGTAATCTTAAGCGAATCTGGCAAACCCTTACATTTCAGCGAAATAGCTGAGGCAATCAGAGAAAGTGATTTTAACCGCAAAGACGTAACAAAGCAAGCAATTCATAATGAGCTTATTAAAGATAAGCGGTTTATATTGATTGGGCGCGGAATTTACGCACTTGATTCTTGGGGCTACAGTAAGGGCACAGTTACAGATGCCATTAAAGAGGTTTTAGAAAAGGCTGGTGAGCCATTGCATCGCGAAGAAATTGTAAGGCGAGTATTGGAGAGTCGCCAAGTTAAAGAAACTACAATTTTGCTAAATTTACAAAGTAAACCCCAATTTAAGCGTGTTGCTAAAGCAACTTATGCGCTCGTAGATGATGTTAAAAAATAATAGTCTAGCGTTAGCTTTTAGCGACTATTTATAAGTGGTATTATAGAAGGGTAGTATGTCATTTTTTATTGATTTCATACAATTAGTGCTATCCCCCTGGGTTTGGGTGCCTGTTTGTATTATTTTAGGATTTATGACATGGCAAAATAATCGCCGCGTAAAAGAGGTCCTTTCAGTTGAAAGTACTTTATTGGTATTAGAAATACCAAAAACTAATGACAAATCAGAATTAGCAGCCGAGCAGTTATTTGCCAGTCTCCATGGTATTTTGCGTGATTCAAATGAATTACGCAAAAGTGGCGGTGTACAAGAACATTTAAGTTTCGAAATTGCATCTGTACGCGGTCAAATCAGATTTTATGTTTGGATGCCAAAAACCTTGCAAAGCTTTGTAGAGGGGCAAATTTACGCCCAGTATCCAAGCGTCCAAATCCATGAAGCAAGTGAAGATTACGTAGCAAACGAGCGTACTCACAAAGTTATTCATACAGCAGAAATCACCGTGACAGACAGCCAATATCTGCCAATTAAAACATTTCAGAATTTTGAAGTTGATCCGTTAGCTGGAATAACTGGAACATTGGCAAAATTAGAAGATACCGATGAAGAAATCTGGGTACAGGTCCTAACACGTCCAGTCGCCGATTCTTGGCACAAAGAAAGCTATAACTGGATTGAAAAAGTTAAAGATGGCAGTGGTTTTAGCTTGCTAGATGGCGGTGGTTTTAAATGGTTAGCTACAATTCTTGAGGCATTATGGAAAGTCCCAGAGCCAGGCGAGGGCGGCTCTGTAAAGGAATTATCTGAGCGAGATAAGTCTCGTATTGCCGAAGCAGAAAAGAAGGCAGCCAAATTAGGTTATCAAATAAAAATTAGGCTAGCATATTTAGGCGACAGCCAATCAAACGCCCGCCTGCGAATGCAAGCTATAGTCGGAACTTTTAAGCAATTTAATAGCACAAATTTAAATGGATTTACGGTAACAAATTCTTCATTTGACAAAGAATCAATTAATGCATACCGCAGCCGTTTATTTACAGATGATGGATTTATATTAAATATAGAAGAGCTTGCCTCTGTATTCCATCTGCCACACACAAATGTGGAGACTCCAAACATAGTCTGGGCAAGCACTAAAACAGCCGAACCTCCAGCTAAACTTCCAGTTATTACTGGAGATCGGACTAACGATGAAAATATTTCCGCTTTTGGGCTCACAAATTTTCGCGGTATTAATCATCAGTTTGGGATGTTACGATATGATCGTTCGCGCCATGTTTATATTATAGGTCAAACTGGAGCTGGTAAATCTGGTTTACTTGAGTTGTTTGCATTGAGTGATATTTTCCATAATCAGGGCTATGCAATTATCGATCCACATGGTGATTTCGCTATAAACAATATGAAATTCATTCCACCAAGCCGGCTTAAAGATGTGGTTTATTTTAATCCAGCCGACACGGCTTATCCAGTTGGTTTTAATCCTCTAGAAGTAACTGATCCGAACATGAAGAGCAATATCTCATCTGAGGTTATTGGCGTGCTTAAGCGTATGTTTGGCGAAAGTTGGGGTCCACGCCTAGAATACATCTTACGCTACACAATCCTAGCATTATTAGATAGACCAGAACCTACTATGCTCGACATTGCGCGCATGCTGACGGATAAAAAATTCCGTAAAGAAACCCTAGAATATTGTAAAGATACTGTAGTTTTACAATTCTGGAAACAAGAATTTGGACAATGGGGGGATAAACAAGTCAACGAAGCCATTGCTCCTGTTTTAAATAAAGTTGGTGCCTTTACAGCCAATCCAGTCATTCGCAATATCATAGGTCAACCTAAATCAACATTTAATATTCGTAAAATCATGGATGAAGGTAAAATTTTGGTGGTTAATCTTTCAAAGGGGTTGATTGGTGAAGATAACGCTGGTATTTTAGGTAGTTTTTTAGTTACAAAGATTCAGCTGGCTGCCATGAGTCGATCAGATATACCAGATGTGAAAGATCGTCGTCCATTCTATTTGTATGTAGATGAATTCCAAAATTTTGCTACAGACTCCTTTGCAACAATTTTATCTGAAGCACGCAAATATGGGTTAAATTTAACTGTTGCAAATCAGTATATATCACAAATGACCGAAACCGTACGGGGTGCTGTTTTTGGAAATGTTGGTACAATGATTTCATTTCGTGTCTCAGCAGAAGATGCACAGATTTTAGCCCAACAGTTTGAACCGCAGTTTGAACCTGGCGATCTGCTCCAAATGCATAACCGCCATTTTATTATAAACATGGTTATAAAAGGTGAAAAAGCTCCAGCATTTAGTGCAACAACTCTCAATCTACCGCCAGCTGGAATAGATAATTCCGAGGCAATTATAAATAATTCACGCCAATTTTATGCACGTAATCGTCAGGATGTAGAAGAAGCTATAGATAAAATAATTCAACCGCCAGAGACTCTTAAAAAACCCGCCAAAACACCATCGCCTAAAACCCAGCAATCTACTAATCCTAGAAAAATGCCTGTTATACCAACAGCTACACCAAACAGACTAAGAATAGTCCGTGAGGAAAATCCTGCATCTAATAACAATGCCAAAAAAGCACCAGATATAAAAAATGACGGCCAGCTACATCCTATTCGCCAAATAAAAACTCCTCCTAAAAAACCACCCGTAAGTAAAGATGGGGTTCAAATAATCCAAAAGAAAGATGAGGTTATCCTAAATCTCCGCGGAATTGATTCTAGTACAGCTAAGGCTAATTCTACTTCCGCTGATACTAAAAATTCAGTAGAATCACAAAATACATCAAATTCAAATAAATCCCAAGAAACGACTATAAAAAATAAACAACCTCAAGACACAAAAGATAGTAATTTAGTCAAAGAACCTAATACGGCAGCGCCAAAAAAGCGTCGCAGACGCCGAAAACGTAAACCAAATCAGCCAAATACAACATCTGAATCTTCTTCATCCAAAGAACAAAAAACTTCGTCTGATTAATAACAGATACGAACTTCTTGAAAGTAAATTCTACAATGATTTATTGTTGACATACCCTATATATTGCGTATAAAGTATAAACATAGGCACTACATATAGTGTTACAAACAATATAGCAACATAAATCGGTATCTAAAACAAGTTATTTCGGCAAATAGCCGAAACTGTTTTTCTGGCCGTAAAAATGGACTCAGGAGGGGGCAAATGCAAAAAACCATAAAAAAACGCGATGGTCGAAGGGTGAAATTTAACTCCGAAAAAATCACCAAAGCGATCGAAAAAGCTGGATTAGCAACAGACGAGCTAAATCACGAAGAAGCCGAAAAGTTAACACAAAAGGTTTTGGCAAAACTAGAACAACGTAAGGCTAAAACCGTACCGAGTGTTGAAGATATCCAAGACATCGTCGAAGATGCATTGATTGACTCCAAGTACAAGAAAACCGCCAAAGCTTACATTATCTACCGCGACCAGCACAAGAAAATTCGCGAAATTACTTCGACAGCGCACGTTGATTTGATTGATAAATATCTAGGCAATCTCGACTGGAAAGTCAACGAAAACTCCAATATGGGTTATAGTTTACAGGGCTTGAATAATTACGTATCGACCGAAGTTACCAAAACCTACTGGTTGGACAAAATTTACACTCCAGAGATTGGTCAGGCGCACAAAGAAGGTGATCTACATATTCACGACCTGAATCTCCTCAGTGTATACTGTGTCGGCTGGGATTTGACCGATTTGCTGCAAGAAGGTTTTACTGGCGTTGCTGGAAAAGTTGCTTCCAAACCAGCAAAACATTTCCGCTCGGCGCTGGGCCAGGTAGTGAACTTTTTCTACACATTACAGGGCGAAGCAGCTGGTGCGCAGGCATTTTCAGATTTTGACACGCTCTTAGCGCCGTTTATTCGCTATGATAACCTCGATTACGATGAAGTAAAGCAAGCTTTGCAAGAATTTGTCTTTAACGTCAACGTACCGACGCGTGTTGGTTTCCAAACACCGTTTACCAATATCACACTTGATTTGGAATGCCCGAAGCACATGGCTGATAACCCAGTAATCATCGGCGGTGAAATGCAGGACACTACCTACGGCGAATACCAGGAAGAGATGAATATGCTCAATAAAGCACTGCTGGAGGTGTTGTCTGAGGGTGATGCTAACGGCCGCGTCTTTACCTTCCCGATTCCAACGGTTAATATCACCAAAGATTTCAACTGGGATAATCCAGTGATCGAAAGTCTATGGAAAGCCAGCGCTAAATACGGCATTCCATACTTCTCAAACTTCATCAATTCTGATATGGATCCAGAGGATGCCCGCTCAATGTGCTGTCGCCTGCGCATCGATAATCGCCAGCTGGAATACCGCGGTGGTGGACTATTTGGTTCAAACCCAATGACTGGTTCGGTTGGTGTGGTCACTATCAATTTGCCACGCTTGGCGCTGAAATCCAAGAACGAGAAAGAATTCTTTAAAGGCTTGGCAGAGCTGATGGATATGGCAAAGGATAGCCTGGAAACTAAGCGTAAAGTACTGGAGCGATTAACCGAGGCAAACCTTTACCCATACACCAAGTTTTACCTACGCAACATTAAGCAGCGTTTTGACCAATACTGGAAGAATCACTTCTCAACCATCGGTTTGATTGGTACCAACGAAGCGGCGTTGAACCTGCTGGGCGTTGATATCGGCACGGAAAAGGGCAAAACTTTTGCTGAAAAAATCCTTGACTTTATGCGCGACCGTCTGGTGGAGTATCAGAAAGAAACTGGCAATAATTACAATTTGGAAGCAACGCCAGCTGAAGGCACGACCTACCGTTTGGCGCAGATTGACAAAGCTAGTTTCCCTGACCGAGCACACTTTGCCAATGGTTTGGGCGCGGCGGTTAAACATCCGTTCTATACCAATTCCAGCCACTTGCCGGTCAACTATACTGACGATCTGTTTGAGCTGATGGATCTGCAGGATAACTTGCAGACTAAATACACGGGCGGTACGGTGATTCACTTCTTCCTGGGCGAACGCATGGATGATCCGCAGACGCTGAAGAAACTGGTCAAAACGATTTGCGAAAATTACAAATTGCCGTACTTTACCTTTACGCCGAGTTTCTCGATTTGCGCCAATCACGGCTATATCGTCGGCGAACATCCGGCTTGCCCGAATTGCGGCGAAAGCACTGAGGTGTACTCGCGGGTGGTTGGTTTCTTGCGCCCAGTTTCCCAGTGGAATAACGGTAAGCAAGCTGAATTTGACATGAGGGAGCATTATGACGATGCCGCCGAACATCAGCGAGCTTGCGCCGTCGCTGTCCCAGCTTAAGGTGGCGATTGGCGGGATTCAGAAGCTGTCGCTGGTGGACTATCCAGGACACGTGGCGGCAGCGCTGTTTCTCTCGGGCTGTAATATGCGCTGCGGCTATTGCCATAATCCCGAGCTGGTGCTACCTGAGCGGTTAGCACCGAGCATCCCGGTCGAGGAGGCGATGATTTTTCTGAAATCGCGTGTTGGTAAACTGGATGGCGTGGTGATTTCTGGTGGTGAGCCGACGGTCAACGAAGATTTGCCAGTGTTGTGTCGGATGATCAAGAGCCTCGGCTTTGACGTCAAGCTGGACACCAACGGCACGCATCCTGACATGGTGCGCGGCATGGTTGAGGAGGGGACGATTGACTTTATCGCCATGGATGTTAAGGGACCGCTGGAAAAATACGTGGAGATTGCGGCGCGGCCGATTGATCTCATGGCAATTAAAGCTAATGTGCGGCTGATGATTGATTCAGGGATTGGTCATGAGTTTCGGACGACCATCGTCCGCGAGCAGCTGGAGGTGGCGGATTTTGAAAAGATTGGCGAGTTGGTCAAAGGCGCCAAGCGATTTGCCTTGCAGCATTTTCGCACTGGTACTACGATTAGCCCGAAGTTTGCCAACTACCACACGTTTACCGACGAAGAGTTTAGAGCTGCCAAAAAAATAATGGAAAGGTATGTCGAAGAATGCGTGATTCACTAACTGTCGAAATTGTGCGGGTGCGCCAGGAAAATCCCGAGGTGACGACGCTGTATTTTGCGCGGCCGTTTGACTTTATGGCGGGGCAATATATCACGGTGTTTATCGAGGGCAGTCAGGTGCGTGAAGGCAAGGCTTATAGTATTTCTTCGCGCCCGCATGAGGAATTGATGTCAATTACCGTGAAAAATGTGGGCGGCGAATTCTCCAGCTATTTGTGTTCGCGCCATGTTGGCGACACGCTGCAGATTAGCCGGGCGTACGGCGATTTTAATCCGCAGACCAAGCGGCCGCTGGTTGGCATTGCGGCGGGGTGCGGACTCAGTCCGATTTGGAGTATTTTGGCGGACGCCAAGCAGCCGACTTTTCTCTATTTGAGTCAAAAATCGCCGGAATATATGGTGTTCTCGGAGGAGTTGGCGGCGTCGAATATTACGGTCAAAAAGTTTAGCACCCGCCAGCAGGTTGAGGAAACAGACGGCTGGCATAATGGACGGTTTGAGGTGGCGAAGATTGTCGCTGAAACGCCGGACGACGCACACTTTTTAGTCTGCGGCAGCCTGCCGTTTGTACGCGATGTTTGGCAAAAACTAACCGCCGCTGGTGTTGATGAATCACATATTTCAACGGAGACATTTTTTGAACGATGATTAAAAATCTTGAATTAAAAGTTATAAATGGAGAAAAAGTTTCAGCTGCTTGCACTGGTCAGTTAGGTCAGGCTGCTTGTGCAACTTGTATAGCGGCACCAGATTGCCCAATTCTAAGATTAAAGAAAGCCCAGGCCGAGCAAATACCAGCGCCAAATCGTAAAAGCTACCTTGATGATTTGATATCTGATGATAATACTATTATAGCGGCTGGTTATAAAAAGAAACTTCAGCCAAAAGTCTTACCGATCATAGCAGAAAACCATGAAAAAAAGCCAAAGCCAAAGCCGAAAAAGATCAAAACTCCAGAGAAATTACCGCCAACAACAAAAGCATCACAAAAATCTATTCTAATGCTTGCAATAGAGGCACTAGAAGGGATTGCTCGCCAATCTATTCGATAATGCTTTATTAATAATTAGTGCTATACTGTTATTATGAAAACAAAAGCAAAACCATTATTTGGTAAAATTTGGATAATAGGTGCGTTGCTATTTATGTCGATGATTAGCTGGATGCTTTACGATATTCTACAGCGCGAAGGAGCAATAGGTCGATATGATGATGTTATAGTAATGGGTACTAATGCTGGATTTAAGCCATTTGAATATAAAAACGGCAATGAAATAGTTGGCTTTGATGTGGATATAGCCAAAGAAATAGCCAAAAAGACAAATAAAACCTTAAAAATTGAAGATATGTCATTTGATGGACTTTTACCTGCTCTTAATTCTGGACAAGTAGATATGGTAATCGCCGGTATGTCTGTTACACCAGAACGCGAAAAGAATGCTCTTTTTTCAAAATCCTACTATTCAGCGGCTCAACGAATGATAATAAAAAAGGGCAGCAGTATTAAAAATAAATACCAGCTAGAAGGTAAAAAGATAGGGGTTCAGCTTGGCACAACAGGCGATACACTAGCATCAAAAATTAAAGGTGCTCATATTGCCCAATTTCCAACTGCACCAAGCGTTCTTACAGAGCTTAACGCTGGCGGTGTAGATGTTGCGATTTTAGATAACGCACCAGCAGAGCAATACACGACTGGATTTAAGGAACTAATAGTTCTACCTGGCAGTTTAAGTAACGAAGATTACGCCATTGCCATAAAACTAGGAAATAACAAATTGTTAGAGCAGATAAATCAAGTTATAGATGAAATGAAACAAGATGGCCGCTACAAAAAATTAATTAAAAAATATTTTGGCAATGATACAATATCGTTACAAGGGGAAGAAAAGTGAATTTCTGGGAAGTTATTTTTGGCGACGGGCGAGGCTTATACTTATGGTATGGGTTACAGGTTACATTAGTTTTAACAGTTTTTTCGCTGATACTTGGTGTAATTATAGGTATAATAATAGCCTTAATGCGAACCTCAAACTTTTGCCCGTTTAACCATTTTAAAAATACAAAGTTTGATAAATTAAGTAAATTTAATCCACTCGCATCTCTTGGAAAAATCTATGTAGACATCATACGCGGCACCCCGCTTTTAGTCCAGCTATTAATTATGTATTACGTAGTATTTGGATCTTATAATTTCATGCCAAAAATATTTGTGGCGGCAATTGCTTTTGGAATAAACTCAGGCGCCTATATAGGTGAAATCATCCGTGGTGGCATAGAGAGCATAGATAATGGTCAAATGGAGGCAGCGCGTTCATTAGGTTTAAGTAGCTGGCAGGCTATGCGTCTAGTGATATTGCCGCAAGCGCTTAAGAATTCTTTACCTTCCTTAATTAGTGAATTTATAGCCCTACTAAAGGAGACTTCAATTGTTGGATGGATAGGATTAAACGATATTATGCGTGGCGCCGATAATATTCGCTTTCAAACTGCCACGGCATTTGAGTCATTATTTGCAGCAGCCTTAATTTACCTCGCCCTTACAGCTATATTCACAAGGGTAGCAACCCGAGTAGAAAGGAAACTAAAAGAAGATGATAATTAGCGTAAAAAATTTAAAAAAATACTTTGGAAAAAATCACGTTTTGCGCGACATTAATGTTGATATAGAACAAGGTGAAGTAGTTGTAGTCGTGGGATCCAGTGGATCTGGTAAATCAACTTTTTTAAGATGTTTAAACCTACTAGAAGAACCTACGAGTGGAAAAATTATAATTGATGGAATTGATATAACTAATTCAAAAGTTAATTTAAATAAATTGCGTACAGATGTTGGGATGGTATTTCAATCGTTTAATCTTTTCCCAAACATGAGCGTCATTGAAAATATTAAACTTTCACCTAAGAAAGTACTTAAAATATCTGATAAAGAAGCCACAAAAGATGCCAAAAAACTATTATCTGATGTTGGATTGATTGATAAATTAAATGCCTCACCAAATAGCCTTTCTGGCGGACAGAAGCAACGCGTGGCAATTGCACGAGCTCTAGCTATGAAACCAAAAATCATGCTTTTTGATGAGCCAACTAGCGCGCTTGATCCAGAAATGATAGGAGAGGTACTAGAAGTTATCAAGTCAGTCGCTGCCAAGGGTATGACTATGATAATAGTTACTCACGAAATGAAATTTGCCCGCGAGGTCGCTACTCGCATATTATTTTTACATAAAGGTGAGATTATTGAGGACGGTACGCCAAGTCAAGTTATGGATCATCCAAAGACGGAAAGAGCTCGACAATTCTTCAGTAAAAGCAAATAAGATTTTTGCAAAATTTAATACAGTCTTATATAATCATAAACATAATGTTAGTGAATCGTAGAGTAATTATATTTTTTGTATTAGCTTTTTTAGTATTGGGTGGATTTTGGACCATAACATATCATCAAAGCCAAAGTAATAAAGATAGTGATACGCCTTATGAATCATCTAACCAAAACGATGCCTTAAAATTTAGCGAAGAATACCATTTAGTAGAAAAGAATAATCGTTTTAAATATTCCACAGCAAATCAGATTTTAGATATTTTTGATAAGGGTAGCGGTATAATTTTCCTAGGATTCCCAGGTTGCCCTTGGTGCCAGCAAATTGCGCCTATACTCAATAAAGCAGCAAAAGAATCCCGCACTCCAGCAATATATTATCTAAATATACATGACTTACGCCAAAGTAATGATAAAAATTATGAAGAACTTGTTAATAGATTACGCCCGTATTTAAGGACTAATGAATATGGAGAGCCAAAAATATACGTCCCAGATATAACCGCAGTACATCAAGGCAAAATTGTAGGCAGATTCAAACAAGAACAAGCTGGTAAGGATGAAGAAATCTCCAGCCCTGAAGAATTCTGGAACGGGGGAGATGGCAACCGCAGAGACAGGGCTATTCAACAGCTTAAGAAAATTATGAATTTATCAAAGATACCAGAAAATCCAGATAAATCACTAAGTAGTCCAGGTATAGAATTAATAGACGTGAGAACACCTCAAGAGTTTTCTGAAGATCACATTAAAGGTGCGAAAAATATAACATTAGATGACGGTTTTATTCAAAATGTTATTAAAGATAGATCTATTAGCAAGTCCATACCGATATATCTGTATTGCCGCAGTGGAAATCGTTCTTACCAAGCAGCACGTCAGCTAATAGATGCAGGATATATAAATATCTATGATCTTGGCGGAATTAATGACGCTAAACAATTACTTAACAGATAATTAAATCACATACCATGCCCAACGCCAAATATTGCTTCACTAAACTTAATAGATAGATTATCGCTTTTAATAAATTTATTTATAATAATTAAATTAAGAACAAAAATAGAACTTAATTTATTTATAATTAGTATAGTATACATCGTTGGATTTTAGACTCTAATTTTACATACACTTATTAGAATTAATGCAAAGGATTATGATTAGTTTAGTTTATAAAATTATTACATATTCCATTTATAAATGATTTTAAATTATAATCGTTTTAAGGTTTTGGAGCTTTTCAATACATAGTCCACGCAAGGGGACTAAATTTTATATCTTATAACTTGTTGAGAGTCTTGGGAATTTTTATTTCAATATTTTAATAATTTAATATTATATAAAGGGTATGAGTAGTCATTTTCTAAATATAGTTTTAACGTCGCACAATGTAGAGACACCGTCATAATAACAGATTAAAATCATAAAAATAAACGTTATAAATAAAACTACATTTATCTATTGACAACTTTTTATTTTATAAAGATTATGCTAATATTAAAATATTAAATTTAAAATAAAAAGGATTAAAAAATGTTTGAAATACCTCTAGAAAAATTACCTCAAATAATACAGGTGATGACATGTATTAGTTTTGTATGTATAGTGGTGATAGCATTGTGTATATTGGTAATTGCTAGTATACATTCCAGTATTAATAATAAGCTTGAAAAAATCTTAGAAGAGATTATACGATTAAACGGCAAGAATAACTAAAAGGGGAGATCTAACATCAATTCTTTAGAATTAATTTTAGAGCCTCTGCTAGCGTGATATTGAATCTCATAGTTATCATTAATATAATCTGGCTTTGTAGTTTTAACAATTCTACCTAAACCAAACTCTTCAACGCCGTTTACAGTTGTTTCTGGGCGTTTTAAGTTTTGAGAACACCAGTAGCGCTTTTTGCCTGAAAAAAGAGGCATATCTTTAATTAAATATTGTTTTAAAACGTAGTTAGCAACAGCCTCTGGATTATCGGTTATAGGTACTGCTGATGAAATTTTGCCAGCACGCCAACTTGATATATTGTACATATCTCTACCTGATTTAGTTTTAATTTTTAAAGGCTTAAGATAGCCGTTATAGTTTTTAAACAATGCATGAAAATGTAAAGCACCGTCTTTATGCAATTCTGGAACAATAATATATTTTAAATCTGGAGATTTTTCGCGCTGACGGTGCAACCACATATGCATGACGTGTTTACAATGCTCAATATCATAGCGATTATGTTTCCGTTTATCAAAGGTGAATGTACAAAAATAATCAAAATGATTACATAGAATTATATCTTTAACTAAAGTTTTAGTTCTTCTAAGAGAACGGTTATCATTTATTTTTTGAGATATTTTAGAGACTTTAGTTTCACCTGAATCATCTCTATTTTTTTCAACACCAAAATAAATTTTATAGGAATTATGATAAATTATAATCTTTGTCATATGCGGATAAACCTTTACTATATTAGAGATTAACTTTTCATTATCTCTAACGCTAAATTTGCTGATCACCTAAAATACCCCGAAACCTATTTAACAGTAGTAAACGCACATAATGTGTCCCTATTATCAAGTATCGCCCTGCGGGCGAGGGACACCTAGCGGGCTACCGCGCACCGCGCGGTGAAGCCCGCCAAAATATTATTTATTTTTTCTAAAAATGCCGCGTTTTTTCTTAATCTTCACGTCTGAATAATTAATGTTTATGTTCTGATTAAAATTATCATAAACGTTAGGATTTTCATCACCAGTAAACACAACTTGATACGTATCGTAAGAATCTCGCAACTTCTGACTATGGAAAAAACAGCCCATTTTGAGTGGATTAGCACCAGTTTGACGACCTGCGTTGTTAAAATCTAATTTTTTGGAATCAAACGCCCAATAGATGGTTAAAATCGCACCACGCGTAAAAGGAAGACCTATAGACTTGCACTTGAAAGCGATATCAGAGCGTCGGCGAGTCTGCTTGTTTATCTGGTCGTAATCCTGAGAAGTTACAAGATGGAGACGCCTCTGTTTGCGGTTCTGGGCGTGTTGCTCGATCACCCAAGGCGGAACATTGCGCGAATCTTGATTAGAAAAATAATTCTGGTACTCGTCAGTAATCATTATTACACCATATTTACCGTTTTTCACGTGCTTTATGACCAACTCATAGCCTAATTTCGACTGGTAAAATATGTAATATCTGCTCGTATCGAAACCTCGGCTCATTATATCCAGTAAGAGGGAAGGGTTGTCGTGGAAATTGAGCGGAATCATGTCTTTAAATGCAATGTTGGATACGACTACCGCGCGCGAATACGCCCTACGTATTCGCGTTGCAAAATACACAAGCGTAATCGTTTTTCCAGAGCCTTGTTCGCCGTAAAAAGCTTGTATTCCAGTTGGCTTGAATAATAACGAATCTTTTGATAGGCGGTAATTTTCCTTTATAGCGTCAACATGAATTTTTAGATCACGCTTGATGAAATTTAATATCTCTGACATGAGAATACTCCTTTTTTAATTTTAAATTTAACCTCTAATACGCTTATATAACCATAAAGACATATGAATAAGAGGGGATAAAAGCATATATGTGATAATTAAAATTATAATCACCTTGAAAAATTCATTGCCTAATAAATTTTTAAAAATCTGAATTGGTGTTATAAAAAATTGCGTTATATAGTTTAAAGAATCTTGTAATGGTTGTGGTAATGATGGTAACTTAAACCAGCCGAAAATAAAAGTTAATAGATTTAAAATCATCTGAATTATTATAGTAAATATCATTCTGAAGCCTCTTCCGTTTTGTCTATATCAAAAATGTTTGCGATTTTACGCCAGTAGGCATAAATCAAAACTATAACCACAGAAGATTGTAGTAATTTTTGAAAAATATCCCATAATCGCGGAAAATTATAGCGCCATGCACAAAGCTTAAGGTTATAGCCGATATCGCAAGTATTATTAGAGTTGCCTGAATCTGTTATAGAGCGCAAAACGGTTATAGTAAAATCAAAAGGCGTCCATAAAAAGCCAAGCGATTTTGACATAGAATCAGTGAAATTTTTAAAATAATCTTTTAAATCGGAAATATCGGGGACGAAAAGATAAGCTAAATATGATTTTAAAGCTATTCCGAAATTATCTAAATGACAGCCAATCGCTTGTATAATATTTAAGCTTGAGCAATCTTTGAATGGTGAATAATCTTTACAAGCGCCATTTTCACAGTTCTGAGATTTAGTGCCTGAAAAATAAGAAGAGCCATCAATTAAAATCGGTAAATTTAAAACATGGAAATTATATTCATCATCTAAGCCTGGAAATGGAATTCCAGGCCATACATATTGTAAAATGAGATAATATTTACCTTTATTTTCAAAATTATAAGTAAAATGAAGTGCATCGGCTAAACTTAAATCACCTGAAGAATAAATAGGTTTTTGATCAGTTGGATTTTGCTTGATCTCATACTTAAACTTAGTGTCCCTGCCCCACGGATAAAACATTGGTTTACATAAATCCTGAAATTGCTTTGTACAAAGAAAAGCATCAAGCTTTAAACCATTAACAGAATAATGAATAGATGGAGTGGCATTTTTCTTCTTATTAAGATTATCTATGCGAATTCCTTCATAGCCTGGTGGATAGGTGAAGGGAAAATTATTAACGAAAAATTTATAATCACTAGATAAAGATAAATATGAATAACTAACTAACTTATCACTAGCAGCACCAGTATAGAGAAGAGGACGATAGTTACAACCACGATGATCTGATAATTGAATAAACTTAAATGGGTGATTAGCTTTATTCTGAAAACCAATACTATTCTCTGAAAATCCAGCCTGATTGAAATCCTCTGTTTTAGAAAAAGCAAAAACGATATCAATACCTTTTTGCAGAATCGCCCAATATCCACCATTTTCTGTATCAATTATAGAACGAAATTCTCTATAATACGATAATAATTGTTCTTTATACTCTGGGCGCGTTCGATTGACCGCACGTTCCAAAAAATACATATAGTTATCAGAAATATCACCAAATTTATCTTCAGAGCCAGAGCAATCACGACCATTATCACGAATTTTAGGAAGATATAAATTTGGGGTTGTTTTAATAACATCATCATAAGGCGATTTAGCGTTAGCGTATATAGGAATTATAAGTTGAATAATTAAGCTTAAAATTAAAATTGAAATGATAAATCTCTTCATCTTTAATCTCTTCTATATGAAATTCTGCTTATTAAATAACAACAAATAAAAATACTTAAGGTTATAACAAAAAACTTGATTAAAAAATTATCAAGCATTAATTGAAGTTCTGCAGTAGTAATCATAATTTAAT
>ERZ773049.154-NODE-154-length-42320-cov-20.368461_pt1 | contig 42320 bp, 40 predicted proteins | sample MGYA00580633_ERZ773049 | MGnify/ENA primary metagenome ERZ773049 (study PRJEB29015, sample SAMEA2737991) | human oral metagenome | biome: human oral; feature: human-associated habitat; material: dental | place: China | collected 2066 ...
TTCGTTTTTCGTCGCCGCCTATTGGCTGGTGTTGCTGCTGTTCTGCGCTTGGCTGATTTGGCTCGACCGCAACACCGACAACTTTGCCCTGCTGATGCTGCTTGCCGCGTTTACCGTTTTTCAGACGGCCTATGCCGTCAGCGGCGATTTGAACCTGTTGCGCGCGCAAGTGCATCTGAACATGGCGGCGGTCATGTTCGTATCCGTGCGCGTCAGCGTCCTTTTGGGTGCGGAAGCTCTCAAAGAATGCCGTCTGAAAGACCCCGTATTCATCCCCAACGTCGTCTATAAAAATATCGCCATCACCTTCCTGCTCCTGCACGCCGCCGCCGAACTTTGGTTGCCCGCGCAGACCGCCGGTTTTACCGCACTCGCCGTCGGCTTCATCCTGCTCGCCAAGCTGCGCGAACTGCACCATCACGAACTCCTGCGCAAACACTACGTCCGCACTTATTACCTGCTCCAACTCTTTGCCGCCGCAGGCTATTTGTGGACAGGCGCGGTGAAACTGCAAAACCTGCCCGCCTCCGCCTCCCTGCACCTGATTACCCTCGGCGGCATGATGGGTGGCGTGATGATGGTGTGGCTGACCGCCGGACTGTGGCACAGCGGCTTTACCAAACTCGACTACCCGAAACTCTGCCGCATCGCCGTCCCCCTGCTCTTTATGGCCGCCGTCTCGCGCGCTTTCTTGATGAACGTGAACCCGATATTCTTCATCACCGTCCCCGCGATTCTGACCGCCGCCGTGTTTGTACTGTATCTGTTGACGTTCGTACCGATATTTCGGGCGAATGCGTTTACGGATGATCCTGAATAATGGAGAGGCCGTCTGAAAATCTGGTTTATATAGTCAATTAAAATAAAAAAATACCCTGTATCGTCATTCCCGCGCAGGCAGGAATTCAGGGTTTGGGTTTTCAGGCATTGATAGGAAAGGGTTGTGATGCGACGGTCTGGATTCCCGCCTGCGCGGGAATGACGATACAGGGCGTTCGTATTTGAATTGGCTACAAAACAGCCACCTACCAATCCATGACAAATAACTGACAAAATCCGTCAACTGCCGCCCAGCGTCCCTTCCAACCTGCCCCGAAACGTCAAATCTGCCGTAAAAATACACCTGTCATTCATACCAATCAGATACTAAATACAATTTGATTAAAATTTAAAATCTAAAATAAATAAATACTTAAATAAAAAAAATAGCTGGAAATACTCTGTTGGCACAAGCTTTGCTTGATACATTTCGTCCGCAACAGGCAACGCCAAAAAGCGAAGCCTGAAGCAAATTGAAAGAATATGTGCCAAGCACATTATGGGATAACCACAAGGCGGCGCCGCATGGGGCGGCAAAGCTGATTTTTAAAACGGTAATTTTTACCAAACACTTAACTGGAGTTAATCATGAAAGCAATGCAAAAAGGTTTCACCCTGATCGAGTTGATGATCGTAATCGCCATTATCGGTATTTTGGCTGCCATCGCCCTGCCGGCTTACCAAGACTACACTGTACGTTCTAAAGTTTCTGAAGCTTTGATCGCTGCTTCTTCTCCGAAGTCTGCCCTGTCTGAAGCTTTCCAAACTGACGGCATCTCCGGTTTGACTGCAGCTGCCAAATCTATCAACGCTTCTGGCGGCACTAACGGTACTGGATATGCTTCAAAATACGTGAACGCTGTAACTGTTGCTGAAGATACTCCTTGGGATATTACTGTAAAAGTAAAAGCAACTGCAGACAACGGTATTCCGACTACTTTGAATGACAAAGAATTAGTTCTTCGTCCTTTAGTTGGTGGTGTAAGCCCGATCGCTTCTTCTACCGGTGCAATCGACTGGGCATGTGTTTCTGCAAGCAACGAAACTGCAACCAAACGTTTCTCTACTGGTGCTCCGGCTGCTTTGACCGACGGTATGCCCTCTAAATATGTACCGTCTGAATGCAAATAATCGAGCTGTAGCTTGAGATGAAAAGGGCCGCTATATGCGGCTCTTTTCTAATTATTTTCTAATTACAAGAATGAAGGAATTTAAAATGAATAATCTCCCTAAACAAAAAGGGTTCACGCTAATCGAATTGATGATCGTAATCGCCATTATCGGTATTTTGGCCGCAATCGCCATACCGCAATATGCAACCTATACCACCCGCGCAAAATTGAGCGAGGGGCTGATTGCCGTTTCCCATAAGAAAAATTCGGTTGCAGAAGCATACTTGAGCAACGGAATGGCCGGAGTTGCCTCGCTTGCCCAAAGCACCAATACAGCACCAACTGCGGACAAGCAAAGTAAATTTATAAAAAGCAGCAATATCGATGCTGCAACCGGTGCGATTGTCATTTTGCTTGCTGATGATGATGCATCAACCCTTCCTGACGATGCCAAAGGCAAAACTCTTGTTTTTAAACCCTATATCGGAAATGCGGATTTACCTACAGCCGTATCCAGAGGAAAAATGGACTGGGCATGCGCCTCGGCAACCAACACCACTGCAACCAAACGCGGATTTACAAATATGTCGCAAGGTACTCTGCCGTCGAAATATGCCCCTCCGGAATGCAAATAACCTATTAACTAACATTTTTTAGTGAGTTGATGAAAATGCCTGATACCCTTCATTCTAAGCAAACCCGAAATTGGCGCTTTTCCTTTAAAGCCCTGTTTTTCCATTTTGTTATCAGCATGGTCTTAATGGCTTTGCTTTCCGTGTTGGTGTTTGCCGTTTGGTATCCCGCCCCCTACTTTGATTTAATGGGCAGTTGGCATCTAATCTTAATGATTGCAGGCGTTGATTTGGTTTGCGGCCCTATCTTGACTTTAATTGCTGCCAACTCCAATAAATCACGACAGGAATTAATCCGCGACTTTGCCATTATTGCCGTCATCCAACTTTGCGCCCTCGCATATGGCATTTATGCCTTAGCACAATCCCGCCCCGTAGCGGATGTATTTGATAAAGACCGCTTTTATGTAGTAACTGCCCTTCAAATCGAACCGGACAGACTGCAAAAGGCACCCGAAGGAATGAACCGCCTCCCTTTATTCGGCATAATTAAGGCCGGTACGCGCGGCGCGCAAAACAACAAAGAATTCCTTGACGGCATAGACTTATCGCTGGCAGGCATCCCGCCTGCTGCCCGGCCTGATTGGTGGACACCGGAAAACGATGCTGCCGATAAAATTGCCAAAGCCAAGCTACCCCTGAGCAAACTACTGGCCGCCAAACCCGATACCCGGCCTGTCATTGAAAATGCTCTAAAGCAGAAGAACATTGACGAATTGTATTATCTGCCGTTTACTGCTGAAAAAAATCTTGATTGGATTGTCATTTTGGATAAAAACAATCAACGTTTGGCCTATGCTCCTGTGGATGGTTTCAGCGAATAACTTAGGCAATAATCAAAACATCCCAAACAAACATATTCCATCATTCAAACTCTATAACAAAAGGCCGTCTGAAAACCATTTCAGACGGCCTTTGCATTAAACCCAACAGCCAAAATCACTCCACCACAATCTTCGGAAACGCCCGGCTGTAATCCTTGCCTTTATCGGCAATCGTCAGTGCAATGTTGAATGCCGCATCGGTATAAAGTTTGGCAACGGCGGGATGGTTTTCCTGCAAAGCCTTAGCCGTACCGCTATCCATCGCTTCGCGCACTGCCAATGTGAGCGGCAGTTGGCCCAAAAGCGGCACGTTCAACCTTTCGGCCAAGGCCTTGCCGCCGTCGCTGCCGAAAATTGCTTCGCTATGGCCGCAGTTGGAGCAGATGTGTACCGACATATTTTCCAGCACGCCGAAAATCGGGATATTGACTTTGTCGAACATATCCACCGCCTTGCGTGCGTCTATCAGTGCGATGTCCTGCGGCGTGGTAACGACCACCGAGCCGGTAACGGGGATTTTCTGCGACAGGGTAAGCTGAATATCGCCCGTACCCGGCGGCAAATCGACAAACAGGTAATCCACATCGTCCCATTCGCTTTGAAACAATAATTGCTGCAAAGCCTGGCTGACCATCGGCCCGCGCCAAACTACGGCCTGATCGGTATCGACCAAAAAGCCGATGGACATTACTTGAATGCCGCCGTCCGCCTCCACGGGAACCAGTTTTTTGTTTTCCTGATCGGGCTTGCGGTCTTGCACGCCCAGCATGGTCGGCTGGCTGGGACCGTATAAATCGGCATCCAGCACGCCCACACGCGCGCCCATCCGCGCCATGGCCATCGCCAGGTTGGCGGTAGTGGTGGATTTACCCACGCCGCCCTTGCCCGAGGCCACGGCGATGATGTTTTTCACGCCTTTAATCGTTGCTACGCCGGGCTGCACTTTGTGCGTGGCGATTTCGGTGGCGATTTCGATATGCAGCGGCAGGGTATTGCCTGCGGCAGCCAAGGCCGTCTGAATACGCTCGGCCAGCCCGTCCCACAAATGTGCGGTCGGAAAACCGAAAGATAACTCGATATGCAGGCCGTCTGCCTCTTCATGCAGTTTTTTAACGGCTTTTTCGCCGCCCAGGGTGCGTTGCGTGCCGGGCAGTTGGATATTTTCTAAAATTTGTGTGTAGTCAGGTGTTTTTTTTCGTTTAAACATGATTATTTCAACTTACTGCAGATGATGGGAGATTTGCCGTCTTCGCTCATATGCAATGCCGCCACATCCAGTTTTTTGACGATATATTCGCGCATTCCTTTAATTCCCTTTTGCTCCTCTACAGCCTGTTTCATGCTGGCAAACATCGCATCGTCTAATCTCCGTTCTAACGTGCCTATTTTCGCCAGGTCGTGCATCCTCTCAACCTTTTCCTCACGGACTATGGTTTCCAGCCTGTTGCCCTCCAACCGCCAAGTCCCGCTTTCAGTTGTGCGGTAAATTGCAGTTTTAACGCCTTGTTTTGGCGTATCTGTTTCCCGAGGGATATACTCATCCGTATAAGACTTGATTTTTTTATCGGTGGAAAATGTGAAAGTGGATTTGTAGGAAGGGCTGTCGGATTTGCTGGGCGGGACACATGTCCAAGTGCCGGCCAACCTCTCCTCTTGCAACCCACCCGCCCAAGCCGTAGCGGACAATAGGATAAAAAGCCATATGGGCGTTACTCGTCTGAACATTGGAATCTCCTTGATCATTGTGCAGGGGTATTTTAGCAGATTGAACAGACTGTCGCGAAGGCGCAGGCCGTCTGAAAAGCACAACACAGGCGCAAACGCGGCCGCAACCGTTGAAACGGCACAATATCAGCCGTTTGCATACACTTCCGCGTTTAAAGCATCGTACAGGCCGTCTGAAAATTTGCCCCTGCCGCAACAAATATTTAGAATGCAAAGCTTTCAACTTTGAGCCGCACCATGACCCAGCCGTTTATCGAAATGAAAAACGTCGTCTTCGCCTATGGCGAACGTCCGATACTGCGAGATGTCAGCTTCCGCATCGCGCAGGGCGCGTTTGCGGCGGTAATGGGTGGTTCGGGCAGCGGCAAAACCACGCTGATGCGGCTGATTACCGGCCAAATCCGCCCGCAGTCGGGACAAGTGCTGGTTCAAGGGCGCGATTTGTCGGCCTTTTCGGCGCAGGAACTCCACGAACACCGCCGCCGCATGGGCGTGCTGTTCCAGCACGGCGCACTGTTTACCGATTTGTCGGTGTACGACAACATCGCCTTCCCGATGCGCGAGCTGACCAAACTGCCCGAAGCCGTCATCCGCGATTTGGTGCTGCTGAAGCTGAACGCCGTCGGCCTGCGCGGCGTAGAAAAACTGATGCCCGCCGAATTGTCGGGCGGCATGGCGCGGCGCGTGGCTTTGGCGCGCACCATTGCGCTCGACCCCGAATTGATGCTGTACGACGAACCGTTCACCGGACTCGACCCGATTTCGCTCGGCGTCATCGCCCACTTAATCAGCCGTGCCAACAAAGCCCTGCGTTCAACCAGCGTGATGGTTACGCATGATATTGAAAAATCGCTGGAAATCGTCGATCAGGTAGTTTTTTTGGCAAACGGCGAAGTGGTGTTTTCCGGCTCGCCCCGGGAAATGCGCGAACTCGATTCGCCTTGGGTGCGCCAGTTTGTCGGCGGGCTGGCCGACGGCCCCGTCGCCTTCCGCTATCCGGCTCAAACGACTTTGCAGCAGGATTTGCTGGGACGTTAAACCGTTTTCAGACGGCCTGCCGAATAAAAAAGGCCGCCTGAAAAAACAATTGAACCGAAATATGTTTCAACACACAGGGCTACACATAAGGCACAGCCCTGCGTTGCCCTGATTTGGAAGGGCTTACGCCCCTCCCAAATCCTACCGCCCCGAAGGGCGGGGTTTCAACCATTAAGGAAATTTTGATGAACCTTATCCGAACCGTCGGGGCAAAAACTCTTGGCTTCATACAGGCACTTGGCAGCGTCTGCCTGTTTCTACTGCAGATACTGGCGCACTCCGGCACATCGCTTTTACGCTTCCGCCTGAGCGTGCGGCAAGTGTATTTTGCCGGCGTGCTTTCCGTGCTGATTATCGCCGTCTCCGGTTTGTTTGTCGGCATGGTGCTGGGTTTGCAGGGCTACACCCAGCTGGCCAAATTCAAATCGGCCGACATCTTGGGCTACATGGTGGCGGCCTCCCTGCTGCGCGAACTGGGCCCCGTATTGGCGGCCATTCTGTTTGCCAGCAGCGCGGGCGGCGCGATGACCAGCGAAATCGGCCTGATGAAGGCCACCGAACAACTCGAAGCCATGAATGTTATGGCGGTAAACCCCGTTGCCCGCGTCGTTGCGCCGCGCTTTTGGGCGGGCGTGTTTTCCATGCCGCTGCTGGCCTCCATCTTCAATGTGGCCGGCATTTACGGCGCGTATCTGGTCGGCGTGCAATGGCTGGGTTTAGACGGCGGCATTTTTTGGTCGCAGATGCAGAACAACATCTCCTTCGGCTACGACGTACTCAACGGCCTGATCAAATCGGCCTTTTTCGGCGTGGCGGTTACACTAATAGCCGTCCACCAAGGCTTTCACGCCTTGCCGACGTCCGAAGGCATCCTGCGCGCCAGCACGCGCACGGTCGTATCGTCCGCGCTAGTCGTACTGGCGATCGACTTCATCCTGACCGCCTTCATGTTTACCGGCTGAACGCAGCGCAATTACAACCAAGGAATTTTTCATGAAACGAAGCATTTTGGAATTTTGGGTCGGCCTGTTCGTCCTGATCGGTATCGCCGCACTGGCCTTCTTATCCTTCCGCGTTGCCGGCGGCGGCAATTTCGGCGGCGGCAGCGGGCAAACCTACACCGTCTATGCCAACTTCACCGACATCGGCGGGCTGAAAGTCAAAGCACCGATCAAGGCATCGGGCGTACTGGTCGGCCGCGTGCAAAACATCGCGCTCGACCCGGCAACCTATCAGGCCAAAGTAACGCTGCAATTGGACAAACAATACACTTTCAGCAGCGACGTTTCCGCCCAAATCCTGACTTCCGGCCTGCTTGGCGAACAATACATCGGCCTGATGCAGGGCGGCGACAGCGACAGCCTGGCCGACGGCGACACCATCAGCCTGACCAGCTCCGCACTGGTGCTGGAAAACCTGATCGGCAAATTCATGACCAATATGGCGGAAGGCAATGCCAAGCCGTCTGAAAAAACAGCCGACAGCCAACCCTAACCCCACAACTCCCGAACCGAGAAAGTTACAACATGAAAACCACATTCTACACAGCAGCCCTGATTACCCTTGCCGCAGCAGGCACCGCACAGGCCACGCCGCAGCAGGCGGTTTCCCAAGTACGCGAAAATGCCGCCCAAGTATTGGCCATCCTGAAAAAAGCCAACGGCAGCAACGATGCGGCCGTACGCAAAGAGGCGGAGAACTACGCCCTGCCCTATTTCGACTTCCAGCGCATGACCGCACAAGCCGTCGGCCAACCCTGGACGCAGGCCACACCGGCGCAGAAACAGGAATTGTCCAAAGAATTCCAAACCCTGTTAATCCGCACCTACTCCGGCACCATGCTGAAATTTAAAAACGCCGCCGTCGATGTCAAAGGCAATCCCATCATCAACCGTGGCGGCAAAGAAGTCATCGTCCGCGTGGAAGTCAGCCAGGCAGGCAGCAAACCGGTCAATATGGACTTCACCACCTATCAGAGCGGCGGCAAATACCGCGTCTACAACGTGGCCATCGAAGGCGCGAGCCTGGTTACCGTTTACCGCAACCAGTTCGGCGAAACCATTAAAAACAAAGGCTTCGACGGCCTGATTCAAGAACTGAAAAACAAAAACGGCGGCAAATAATGAACTGCGAAATCCGCGACGGCATATTGCACCTTGACGGCGAAATCACCGTCAAAACCGTGCACGGCAGTGCCTACCGCCGATTTGAGCAACTGAGCGGCGGCGACATCAAGGCTGTGGACTTGTCTGCGGTCAGCCGTGCCGATTCGGCCTGCCTGTCGCTGCTGTTTTCCGTACTGCGCCGCAACGGCAGCCGTCCCGAACTGAGGCATATGCCGCCCGCCGTGGCGGACTTGGCCGAACTGTACGAAGTCCGAGAATGGATCACGCCATGAAACGATACCCCATCGCATACACCGCCGCACTGGCATTGCTGCTTGCCGCCCTGCCCGCCGCTGCCGACGATAAAGAAACCGCGCCGCCGCAAAACGCAACACAATCCGGCACGCCTTTTCAGACGGCCTCCGAACCTGCCCGGCAGCCGGCCAAAGCAAAAAGCAAAGACCCCTACGAACGCTACAACCGTTTCATGTTCAAAGTGAACGACAAAGCAGACCGCTACGTCCTCGCGCCGGTTGCGCGCGGCTACCGCAAAGTTACTCCCGGCCCGGTACGCACCGGCGTGGGCAACTTCTTCAACAACCTGCGCGACGTGGTCAGCTTCGGCAGCAACCTGCTGCGTTTGGACATCAAACGCGCCAGCGAAGACTTCATGCGCGTTTCCGTCAACACCACCTTCGGGCTGGGCGGCCTGATCGACGTGGCCGGGGCGGGCGGCATCCCGAACAACAAAAATACCCTGGGCGACACTTTCGCCTCATGGGGTTGGAAAAACAGCAACTACTTCGTTTATCCGATTTTTGGCCCCTCCACCGTCCGCGACAGCCTGGGCACGACCGCACTGATGGCCTATCCGGTGCAAAACGCCGTATTCCACACCACCGCCGGCCGGGCCGCAGCCTCTGCCGTCAATGCGGTCAGCACGCGCGAAAGCCTGCTTGACCTGACCGACGGCATGGAGGAAGCCGCCCTCGACCCCTATATCATGATGCGCGACGGCTACATGGAAATACGCCGCCGCCAGCTCGGCTTGAAGCCGTCTGAAGGCAGCGGGGAAGACATAGACATCGACGAATTGGTGGCACCGGAAGAGCCTGCCGCCGCCATACCGGCCGCACCAACTGCCTCAGCCGCTTCCGAACCTGCCGTTGACACAAACGCCGCCGCTATTGCCGCCCCCGAAGCAGATTCGGCAGAAGAATCCAATCACATCGGCAATATCGCCGAATAATCCGTTTTACCGTTTTCATCATCACTTGAGGCCGTCTGAAAACACCTTTCAGACGGCCTCATATATAGTGGATTAAATTTAAATCAGGACAAGGCGGAGAGCCGCAGACAGTACAAATAGTACGGCAAGGCGAGCCAACGCCGTACTGGTTTAAATTTAATTCACTATAATTGGATAACAAGCAAACGGCGACACCATGGTTCACATCGTCGGTTTCCGACTATGCACGGAAAGAACAATGTGATAATGTATCATTTCCGTTAAACAACCTTTGCCAAGGTGAAATGATGAAAAAACTGCTTTTAATTTCCTTAATCGGCATTTGCGCGTCCGCACAGGCGCACGAAGTGTGGGTAAACGCCCCGGCAAAACTCGCCTCGTCCGACACCCTCCGCGCCGATTTGGCCTACAGCCACGACTTCCCTCATGCCGAAAAAATTGCCGACGACCGTTTGCATATCTTCGCCCCGCTGCAACTGACTTCCCCCGACGGCAAACACAGCAACATGAAACAACAGGGCGAGAATTACCAATACACCGGCGGCAAGCTGAAAAAAGGCAGTTACATCATCAGCGCAACCTACAAACCGACATTCTGGTCGAAAGACGCGGCGGGCAAATGGGAACAGAAAAATTTGGCCGAACGTCCGGAAGCGGTATCGTGCGAACAGAGCCGGATGTTTGGAAAAAGCGTTCTGATCGTCGATGACGGCGAAGATTTGTCCGCCATCAGCCGCCCGATCGGCCAAACATTGGAAATCGTACCATTGGCCAATCCGAACACCGTGCGACCGGGCAGCCTGTTTCCGGTACAAATCCTATACGAAGGCAAACCGCTGGCAGGCGCGACGGTAACCGCCACCGCCGATACCGTTGCGGCAAAAGACCCGGCGGCCACGCACGACCACCGCGAGCCGCAGGCCTTTTCCGGCAAAACCGACAAACAGGGCAAAGTGAACATCCTGCCTTTGGTTGAAGGGCTGTGGAAAATCAGGCTGGTACACAAAACCCCGTTTGCCGACCCAAAAGTATGCGGCGACTCTACCGCGTATGCCACACTGATTATGCCTGTCGGCACCGTGCGGGCAAATGCGGAACCGCATCACCATCATCACCATTAAGCGGCAGATAAAAGGCAAGAGGCCGTCTGAAACTTGAAAATCGGGTTTCAGACGGCCTCTCGGTTTATCCGTACGGCCTACAGCAAGAACGCCGTCGCCAAGCCGAGGAAAATCAGGAAACCGCCGGAGTCGGTTACGGCGGTAATTAGCACCGAGCTGCCGAGCGCGGGGTCGCGGCCGAGTTTTTCCATCACAATCGGAATCAATACGCCCACTACCGCCGCCAGCAGCAGATTGAGCGTCATCGCCGCCACCATGACCAAACCGATGCCGATGCTGTCGTAGAGCAGGAAGGACACCAGCCCCATCACGCTGCCCCAAATCAGGCCGTTGGCCAGGGCGACGCCGATTTCCTTTCTCAGCAGCCGTCCGGTCTGAATGTCCGCCAACTGGCCGACGGCAATGGCGCGGACAATCATGGTGATGGTTTGATTGCCCGAATTGCCGCCGATGCCCGCCACAATCGGCATCAGTGCGGCAAGGGCGACGATTTTTGAAATGCTGCCTTCAAACGCGCCGATGACGCGGCTGGCGACGAATGCGGTGCAGAGGTTTACCGCCAGCCACGTCCAGCGGTTTTTCACCGAATCCCACACCGGCGCGAACAGGTCTTCCTCTTCCTGCAAACCGGCCATGTTCAAGATGTCGGCTTCCGATTCTTCACGGATAACGTCCACCATTTCGTCCACCGTGATACGGCCGATGAGCTTGTTGTTTTCATCGATGACGGGTGCGGTAACCAAGTCGTAACGTTCGAACGCCTGCGCCGCCTCTTCCGCATCGTCGGACGGACGGAAACGCACCACGTCGGTCGCCATTACGTCGGCAACCAAATCTTCGGGGTCGGATACCAGCAGTTTGCGGATGGGCAGCACGCCGATGAGGATGTCGTCTTCATCCACGACGAAGATTTTGTCGGTGTGGTCGGGCAGGCTTTCGAAACGGCGCAGGTAGCGCAACACGACCTCGCAGCTCACGTCGGCACGCACGCTGACCAATTCGAAATCCATCAGTGCGCCGACCAGGCCGTCTTCGTACGACATCGCCGCCTTCACCTGTTCGCGTTCTTCCTCGTCGCGGGTTTGCAGGGCTTCATAGACCACCTGGTGCGGCAAATCGTCGGCCAGTTCGGCCAAATCGTCGGCATCCAAATCTTCCACCGCCGCCAGCAGTTCGTCTTTGCCCATGCTTTCGATCAGGGTTTCGCGTACGGCTTCCGACACTTCCAGCAATACGTCGCCGTCGTCTTCCGGCTCGGCCAGTTTCCACACGACGACGCGCTCTTTCGGCGGCAGCGATTCGAGCAGGACGGCCATGTCGGCAGGGTGCAGTTCGTGCAGGATGGCGGTCAGCTCGACCAGTTTCGCGTTCAGGTTTTCGTCGGCAGGCGTGCGCCCTACGGAAATATCGGCGTAAACGGGCAGCAATGCGTCGGCCAGTTCGTGAACGTGGTCGATATCCAAATCGAGGCGTTGGCCGTCTGCAGCCTGGGCAGGGGGAGGGATGTTCGGTGTGGTCATAAATGCTCCGCCCGCAGGAAGGCGGCGGCGCATTCAGGCGGGTTCAGAATCAGGTGGAGAAGCGGAAATTTTCGGGAAACGAACCGGGAAGTTCCATGATTTCTGCCTGCGGCGCAGGCGGGCTGTCAAAAACGGGGCGCATTCTAACATAGAAAAGAGGCCGTCTGAAAAACCGTTTGCAGGTTTTCAGACGGCCTCCGGCGTTTGCCGATTTACCAGCCGGGCTTGGCCAGATTTTGCAGGCCTTCCCTTACTTGGTTTTGCACTTCGCCGTTGAGGCGGCGGCTGATGGCGCGCGCCAAATCGTCTTCGTCAGGCGTGTAATCCACCAGTTCGGGTGCTTGGACGACATCGCGGGCGACGCTGTAAATGTTGCCGAAGCCGTCTATCAGGCCGTTTTTCTTCGCTTCCAAGCCGGTGTAAACGCGGCCGCTGAATATTTCGGGATCGTTGTCCTTCAGGCGGCTGCCGCGCCCCGATTTGACGGCTTTGATGAATTCGCCGTGTATGTCGTTGAGCATTTGCTGCCAGATGGCCTGCTGTTCGGGCGTTTCCGGCGAGAAGGGATCGCCCATGCCTTTATTGCTGCCCGCGGTTTTCAGACGGCGTTTGACACCGATTTTATCCATCAGCTCCGTAAAGTCGAAGCTGCCGCCGATGACGCCTATGCTGCCCACCAAACTGGACGGGTCGGCATAGATTTTGTCCGCAGCCGCGGCGATGTAGTAGCAGCCTGAAGCACACATGTCTTCGGTAACGACATACAGCGGGATGTCTTTGTGTTCCGCTTTCAGTCGGCGCACTTCTTCAAAGGCGGTATTCGAGATGACGGGCGAACCGCCAGGGCTGTTGGCACGGATGATGATGCCTTTGACTTTGCCGTTGGCGTAGGCGGCTTCCAATCCGTCGCGCAGCATCGCCACTTGGTCTTGATAACCGCCGCCGATAACGCCGTTCAACCGGATGACGGCAGTGTGTTCTTTCGACTGTTTGTGCAACGCGCTGCCCAAACTGTTTCCGCCGGTACCGGTGCCGCCGCTGCTGCAGCTGTACATGGTGAACAGCGTGCCGGCAAACAGCATCGCGCCGACACCGCGCCAAATATTGCGCCACAAGCGGCTGCTGCGTTGCTCCTTGTGTACGCTCATCAACAGCTTGTAGAGCGTGTCGCGCTCCCAGCTTTCGTTTTCAGACGGCCCGGACGAAGGATGGAAGCCCGATTGTGCCTGTTGCTGTTCTTCTTCGCGTTGGATTTTAAAGCTCATAATGATTTTCCTGATGTGCAAACGGTGTCTGCTTTGTTTTCAGACGGCCTCTATGCTTCCTTGCCGTTGCAAAAAGCCTTCCAGCTCGCCAAAGCACGACAAGATACCGATGTTCGGCGCGCTCTGCAAGGTTTCGCGGCTGTGCGCGCCCGTTGCCACGCCTATCCCGCGCGCACCGGCATGGGCGGCCATTTCGAGATCGAAGGCGGTATCGCCGATGACGATGCTTTCAGACGGCATCACGCCCAGTTCGTCGCACAGCCGCCACACCATATCGGGCGCGGGCTTGGACGGGCATTCGGACGCGCAGGCCGTTGCCAGCCAAAAATCCCCCGTCCCGGTTTGGGCTATGGCCTGATTCAAACCGCTGCGCCCCTTGCCCGTGGCCACCGACAGCCAATATCCCGCCTCCCGCAGGCGTTCCAGGGCGGGCAGCACATCGGGAAACAGCCGCATATGGCGGTTGTTGGGATTCAGATAATGTGCGGCATAAGTTTCCACCAGTTCTTCATGTTTGCTCATGCCCGCAGACGGCGCAAGCTGCTGCATCATCTGCATCAGGCTGCGGCCGATTAAATTGCGGATTCGGTCGGCCGGCGGTTTGGCCAACCCGCATTCGTAAAAGGCCTGCTGCACGGTTTCGATAATCGGATTGGTGGTGTCGGCCAGCGTGCCGTCCCAATCGAAGATAAGCAGTTTAGGCTGCATCGCTCCCTCCTGCGCCCTTACAAACCCAATTCCCAATCGGTGTTCGGATTGATGCAGAACCCGTCGGTACAGTTTTCGTAATGGCGGAAAATAATATCGGTTACTTCGTCGGCGGTGTCGGCCGTTTCAAACAAATCCAAATCGTCGGGCTTGATAAAGCCGCGCGTCAAAAGCCGGTCGGCTATCCAGTCGGTCATCCCCTGCCAGAAATCGCGGCCGACCAAAATAATCGGACGGGGCGGAATCTTGCCGGTCTGCACCAGCGTCAGGCTTTCAAACAGCTCGTCCAGTGTGCCGAAGCCGCCGGGCATCACCACGTACGCCACAGCGTGTTTCACAAACATCACTTTGCGCGGGAAAAAATGTTGGAATTTGACCGACAAATCCTGATACGGATTGGACTGCTGCTCATGCGGCAGCACGATATTGAGGCCGACGGCGGGACTGCGTCCGGCAAACGCGCCCTTGTTGGCCGCCTCCATAATCCCCGGCCCGCCGCCGGAAATCACCGCGAAGCCCGCATCCGAGAGGCGGCGGGCAATCAGTTCGGCCAGCAGGTAGTCGGGATGGTTTACCGGCGTGCGCGCGCTGCCGTATATGCTGACGGCGGGATAGATGGCGCGCAGTTCTTCGCCTGCCTCGACGAACTCAGACATGATTTTCAGCAAATGATAGCTTTCGCGCGCCTGAATTTCGTTGCGCGTGCCGTCGGGCAGGATGGGGTGCGGCAGCTTGTCTTGCAAGGGCATGGGGCAACTCCGAATTGGGAAAACGGCGGTTATAAACCGATTTGCGCCGCACTGCAAATCTGCCTGCCGATTCAGAGGCCGTCTGAAAACCCCGCTTGTGATACGGAAGCGGGTTTTCAGACGGCCTCAAACTGCGGCGGGCGCGTTTATTTGTCCAGCAGCAGGCTCTGACCGAGGAAACCGCCCTTTTCCACGCCGGGGAGGGTGAAGAAATAACCGCCGCCGAACGGGCTGATGTATTCCTCCAAGGGTTCCAGATTGAGTAGGTTTTGCACAAAGATGAAACCGTCGGCAAGATTGGCCTGATACATCACCAAAATCAAACCGACATCCAACTGGCCGGACTTGGCCAAACCCATGGAATAGTTGAACGGGCGGCGGAACAGCAAATGCTTTTTCATGAACTCGGGGTCGCGCGGATTGCCCAGCCGCATATGGCTGTCGGTGGGGACGGCCTTGCCTTCCGGGTCTTTGGCATAGTCGGGAATGTCGCCCTCTTTTTTCATGCCCAAGGGCGCGCCGCTGTATTTTTCGCGGCCGAAAATGGCCTGTTGCTCCTGCAAGGGCGTCCTGTCCCAAAATTCGACAAAATGGCGGATGATGCGTATGGCCTGATAGCTGCCGTTTTTCGTCCATGCCGGTTCGTCCAAACTGTTGGAAGCCACACCCGTCCACAATACTTGGTCGGCGATTTCAGGCTTGCTGACGTCGGGGTTGGCCGTACCGTCGCGGAAGCCGAACAGGTTGCGCGACGCAATCGCGCCCGGCTCGGCCTTGGGCAGCCAGCCGTCCAGCGACCACCGCGTAATCGCGTATTTGGCGGTATTTTTGATGATGTCGCGCAGGGCATTTTGACAGGTTTCGGGCGAAAAGGCGCAGATTTGGATGCCGATGTCGCCGTCGCACCATTCTTTTTGCAGTTTGTCGTTGGGGAAATCCTTCATTTCCTGCAAATGCTTGGGCTTTTTGCCGCCCAATCCGAAACGTGCGTCAAACAGGCTCGCGCCGACGGATACGGTAACGGTCAGGCCGTCGGGCGGGACGATTTTGCCCAGCAGGCCGCTGCCGGCGGGCGGCAGCTTGTCGTCGCCGTCCACCAGTTCCCCGCCTTTGGTCAGAAATTCGATGCGGGCGGTCAGGGTGCGGAAATAGTTGATGAGCTGGGAAATATCGGAAACGGTAACGTCGAAGGCGCAGAGGATGCCGAAGGTTTGGTGCGGTGTGGTAATGCCGGCCTGATGTACGCCGTAGCAGTCGTAGGAAGTTTGGCTGTGGCTGCCGTTGCCGGAGCAGTCGGCGGCTTCATTGCCCGAGGGCAATGAAGCCGTTTGAGCGGATTGGCCGCCTTGTCCGCAGGCCGTCAGTGCGGCGGCGGCCGAAACGGCGGCAGCGGTTTTGAGCAGTTTGCGGCGGTCGGGATTGTCGGGCTGTTGCATATTTTTCTCCTGAAAAGGCCGTCTGAAACCGGAAAAACGGTTTTCAGACGGCATCATTTACCTGAATGTGAATCTCTTTCGATTACAATACCCGCCTTTTCAGACGGCTTCAAGTATCAGAATCAAATTTCGGCCGGGCGGATGCCCCAAATATGCTCAAACAGAACAACCTTCTTCCGCCGGCTCTGTATCCAGCCGTGCAAACCAGCCGCCCACCACGTTTTCCACTTCTTCCATGCCCTGCTTTTTCAAACTCGAAAACAGTTGCACCGACACATCCTGCCGCTCTGAAAACGGTTTTAACGCTTTCTTGACAGAAGACAAGGTTTTAATCTGTTCGTTCTTAGATAATTTGTCGGCCTTTGAAAGCAGGATATGCACAGGCCGGCCGGTTTTGGCGAAAAAATCCAACATTTGGATGTCCAGCGGCTTGAGCGGATGACGGCAATCCATAATCAACACCAAACCGATGAGTTGCCGCCGTGTCTGCAAATAATCGCCCAACAGGGTTACCCAATGCTGACGCACCGCCTCCGGTACGGCCGCGTAGCCGTAACCGGGCAAATCAACCATAAAATGACCGTCGGCCAGTTCGAAAAAATTGATATGCTGCGTACGGCCGGGCGTTTTCGATACATAGGCCAGCCGAACATGGTTGCACAGCGTATTGATCGCACTGGATTTGCCCGCGTTGGATCGTCCGACAAAAGCTATTTCGGCTCCCGTATCGGGCAAATCTTTCAAGTGGTTTACCGTAGTAAAAAATTTTGCGTTTTGAAATAAGTTCATAACTATGGAAAAAACAGGTAAATTTGGTATAGAATACCACGTTTGCCGAACAATCGGTTTAAAGCGGCGGAATTCCGCCGCATATTTTGAGTATCACAGATAAAAAAGGGTATTGCGGATACCGCAATGCCGCAATCAGGAGCCTTCCATGAAACGTACCACCTTACTGACTCTGGCATTGGCGTGCGGTGCGGTGTTTGCCGCGCCGAAGGCCGATTTGGCCAAAGGCAAGCAGATCGCCCAAACCGTTTGCGCGGCCTGCCATGCCGCCGACGGCAACAGCGGCATTTCCTCCTACCCGAAACTGTCGGCGCAACATGCTGCATATACGATTAAAGAAACCGTCGCCATCAAAGACGGCAAACGGACAACCGGCGGAGCGGCAGCCATGCGCCCGATGGTAGGCAGCCTGAGTGCGCAGGATATTGCCGACGTGGCCGCTTTCTATGCCACCCAAACTCCGAAACCGGGCGAAGCCAATCCGAAAGACAATCTGGATCTGGGTGCCAAAATCTTCCGCGGCGGACTGTCCGAGAAAAAACTGCCTGCCTGCATGGCTTGCCACGGCCCAAGCGGCGCAGGCATGCCGGGCAGCGGCACCGATGTTTCCGCCTATCCGCGTTTAGGCGGCCAGCACAAAGACTACACCATGACGCAGCTGAAAGCCTATGCCTCCGGCCAGCGCAAAAGTCCCAACAGCATGATGGAAGACGTAGTCAGACGCATGTCTGAAGAAGAGATGAACGCCGTAGCCAACTTCATCCAAGGGCTGCACTGATTTTCAGACGGCCTCCATCTGATAAAGGCTGTCTGAATACCACCATTGGAATAAACAATGACCATCGGGCTGCCGGTACATCCAACGTATCGGCAGCCCGATTTGTAGTAGAATCCACCTCTTTGTTTTCCCGAAATTTCTCTCCCCTAAAGATGGCAACCGGTAAAAAAATCCCGCTTATCCGCCGCCCGTGGTTCGCTTTTTTAAGCTCCATGCGTTTCGCGGTTGCGCTGCTGTGCGTATTAGGCATCGCCTCGGTCATCGGCACGGTTTTGCAGCAAAACCTGTCCTACACCGACTACATCGTCAAATTCGGCCCTTTCTGGAGCCGGATTTTCCAAGCACTCGGCCTGTTTGACGTTTACTCCTCCATCTGGTTTGTCGTCATCATGCTGTTTCTGGTGCTCAGCACCGGCCTTTGCCTGTGGCGCAACATTCCGCCCTTTATGCGCGAAATGCGTTCGTTCCGCCTGAAAGCAAGCCGGCAGTCGCTTGCAGCCATGAAGCACACCGCCCTGTTGGAAAACGGCCTCACCCCGTCTGTAGGCATGCGTTATTTCAACGTCCGCGGCTTCGCTGTCAAACAAGTCGAACGTGAAGACGGCTCGGTATTGGTTGCCGGTAAAAAAGGGGCGGCCAACAAATGGGGATACATTTTTGCCCACCTGGCCATCATCGTCATCTGCCTCGGCGGCCTGATAGACAGCAACCTGCTATTAAAAATCGGCATGCTGACCGGGAAAATCACGCCTGACAACACAGCGGTATTCGCCCGCGACTTCAAACCCGAAAGCATCTTGAGCGACGGCAATCCGTCATTCCGGGGCAACGTAAACCTCAGCGAAGGGCAAGAAGCCGACGTTGTTTTCCTGAATGCCGACCAAGGGCTTTTGGTCCAACAGTTGCCGTTTTCGGTCAAACTGAAAAAATTCCACATCGATTTCTACGATACCGGCATGCCGAGTGATTTTGCCAGCGATTTGGAAGTTACCGATAAAAAAACCGGCAAGGTCAGCAAACACACCATCCGGGTAAACCACCCGCTTACCCTGCACGGCATTTCTATCTACCAGGCAAGCTTTGCCGACGGCGGCTCCGGCCTCCAATTCAAAGCTTGGGATTTGGCGGCGAACAGCAGCCGTTTTGCCGAATTGAAAGGCACATCGATGAACAGTTTTCCGCTGAATATGGGCGGCGAACAAAAATTCACTTTGGAATTCGACAAATTCACATCGATGAACGTTGAAGACATGAGCGAACCGGCCGAAAAAGAGCAAGGTTTGAAACAAAAACTCAACGATGCCCGCGCCGTGAAACAGGAGAAAAAATTCACCAACCTGGGCCCCAGCATCATCTACCGCCTGCGCGACTCTGCGGGACAGGCAATAGAGTTCAAAAACTACATGCTGCCGATCAAGCAGGAAGATGACTACTTTTTCATCACGGGCACCCGCTCCGGCCTCGAGCAGCAATACCGTTGGTTGCGCATTCCTGCCGACAGCAAACATAAGGCCGACACTTTCATGATTTGGCGCGAACTGATGAACGACGAAACCGTCCGCAGCCGCATCAGCACGGCCGCAGCCGCCGGCGCGCCGGAAGACATCCGTCCGCAATTCAAACAAGCCGTTGAAAACACTCTGCTCCTGTTCGCCCGCGGCGGCTATCTGGAATTGGATAAATTCGTCCAAACCGCGGTTCCTGAAAACGAACGGGAAAAAATGCGCGATTATTTCTATCAAATCCTAATCGGCGGTGCCAGCCTCACCTTAGACGAAGCCTTAAACCGGCAAAACCTGCCCGCATGGCAACAGGAAGACAAACGCAACCGTTTCCTATTGCACGCCATGGATGCCTATACCGGCCTGACGGAATATCCCGCACCCGTACTGTTGCAACTGGACAGCTTCCAAGAAGTCCGCTCCTCCGGCCTCCAGATGACGAAATCCCCGGGCGCGGTGTTGGTTTACATCGGCTCGCTGCTGCTGGTATTGGGCACTGTCTTTATGTTCTACATTCGCGAAAAACGCTTCTGGCTGTTATTCGAACCCAACGGCATCCGCTTTGCCATGTCGTCCAGCCGGCACGAACGCGACCTGCAACGAGAATTCCCCGAACATCTGCAAGGCCTGAAACGGCTTGCCGAGGATTTAAACCATGATGCAAACCACCGACAACACTAAAACACACGCCGACCTACCACAGCACGAACTCTTGGCAGAACGTTCTTTTTGGCACTCTCTGGATGCCAAAGACTGGCTGTTTGCCGCCCTTATCCCGCTCATTGCCGCCTTCGTGCAATACACCCTGCCGCACAGGATGGATGTATACGAAGTCGTTATCCTGTGGTCGAGCGTAATCTGCACCGTCGGCCTGGGCTGGTTTTTCAAACCCATGCGCTGGTTCGTCCCGCTCTCGCTGGCACTGGCCTACGGCGGCGTATCCCTCTATGCCGGAAACTTCGGCAACAGCGATAAATTCCTCCTGCGCTACTTCCTCAGCAGCCAGTCGGCAATTATGTGGCAATGCGCGATGATTTTTGCCGCCCTGTTCGCCTACGCCTGCGGCTCCCTATTGGCTGCACACAAAAAAAGCCAAACCAATACCCTGCTCGGCATGGGTACCGCCTTCGGTTGGATCTCCGCCTTGGCGGGCTTTACCGGCCTCCTGGTTCGCTGGCACGAAAGCTACCTGTTGTTGGGCGATGCCGGCCATATCCCGGTTTCCAACCTTTATGAAGTCTTCATCCTTTTCCTCGTCATCAGCGCATTGATGTACTGGTATTACGAAACCCGTTTTACCGTGCAGCGGCTGGGCGTGTTTGTTTACACACTGATGGCCGGAATCGTCTGCTTCGTGCTGTGGTACAGCCTCGCGCGCAACGCACAACAGATTCAACCGCTGATTCCCGCCCTGCAATCGTGGTGGATGAAAATCCACGTTCCGGCCAACTTCATCGGCTACGGCGCATTCTGTATGGCCGCCATGCTTGGCGTGGCCCAGCTTATGGTCATCCGCAGCACCGAAAAAGGCAAAGCCAGCCGCCTGCCCGATTCAGCCGCCATTGAAGAAATCATGTACAAAGCCATTGCCGTCGGCTTCCTGTTCTTTACCATCGCCACCATACTAGGCGCACTGTGGGCAAAAGCCGCGTGGGGCGGTTATTGGAGTTGGGACCCGAAAGAAGTATGGGCACTCGTCGTCTGGCTGAACTACGCCACATGGCTGCACCTGCGGCTGGTTGTCGGCTGGCGCGGCAAAATATTGGCCTGGTGGGCAATTATCGGCCTCTTCATCACCGCCTTCGCCTTTGTCGGCGTCAACATGTTCCTCAGCGGCCTGCACTCCTACGGGGAACTGTAATCCGACAAAAAGGCCGTCTGAAAACGCAGCTATGCAAAGTCTGAAGTCTTTAAGACTGACACCGTCCTCATCAGATTTTAAATACTGTTGAAACATTTTCAGACGGCCTCCAAATCACACATCTATCAGCACACACCTGCAGCCTGACCCAACAAACACACCATCCTACTGATAAGGCCGTCTGAAACGAAGTACCGAACAGTGCCGAGCTTCTGCAAAGCTCAAACAGAGTTGGAAGATGCAGAATTTCTGCACAGCCAACACAAAGCTTCCTAAAAACAAGCTCCTACCAAACTGCAGCACAGCCCCGCCCCACCTTATAGTGGATTAAATTTAAATCAGGACAAGGCGACGAAGCCGCAGACAGTACAGATAGTACGGCAAGGCGAGGCAACGCCGTACTGGTTTAAATTTAATCCACTATATTTTCAGACGGCCTCCAACCACGCCAACCCGCAAAAGGAAACATCATGACAACCTGCCGCGAAATCCTTGCCTGGTGCGACGACATCCTGCAAACCGCCCAATTTAAAGACTACGCGCCCAACGGCCTCCAAGTCGAAGGCGCGGAAAAAATTGAAAAAATCGTTGCCGCCGTTACCGCCAGCCGTGCCGCCGTCGAATGTGCCGCACAACAAGGCGCGCAACTGCTGCTCGTCCACCACGGCATGTTCTGGAAAAGCGAACCCGCCACCATCACCGGCTGGAAAAAGCAACGCATCGCCACCCTCCTGCGCCACAACATCAACATGGCCGGCTACCACCTGCCGCTCGACGCCCACCCCGAACTCGGCAACAACGCCCAGCTGGCCAAACTGATGGACTGGCAAACAGATTACACCTGCGGCGAGCAAAACCTACTGCACATAGGCCGTCTGAAAACCCCGAAAACCGTTTCCGAACTGACTGCCGAAATCGCCCAAAAACTCGGCCGCACCCCCACCGTCGTCGGCAATACGCAACAAACCGTCAGCCGTGCCGCATGGTGCACCGGCGGCGCACAGGGATTTTTTCAGACGGCCATAGACGAAGGCGCCGAAGTCTACGTCACCGGCGAAATTTCCGAAGCGCAATACCACCTTGCCAACGAAACCGGCACAGTCTTCGTCTCCGCAGGCCACCATGCCACAGAACGCTATGGCATACAGGCACTTGCCCGCGCCCTGCAACAGAAATTCGGCACGGAAATTTACTTTTTTGACGAACAAAATCCTGCTTAAAATCAAAAAAGACTTCAAAAATTTACCTTATTTTAAATACTACTTTAAGCAACCCTACGAATTCAGGTAGAATTACGGGGTTTAATGGCTCGGTATTTTCAAAATCTTAGGATGACTGAAATAATGGATAATCATGAAATCAATCAAGGCCGCCGCCGCTTCCTCGTGCTGGCAACAGCAGGAGCGGGCGGATTGGCCGCCGCAGGCGTGGCTGCGCCTTTCGTCGCCAGCTGGTTTCCGTCGGAAAAGGCTAAGGCCGCCGGCGCACCTATAGAAATCGACGTTAGCAAAATCGAATCCGGACAAATGCTGACTGCCGAATGGCAAGGCAAACCGATTTGGGTGGTAAACCGCACGGATCAACAACTCAAAGACCTGAAAGGACTGAGCGGCGTCTTGACCGACCCGAACTCCGAGGTCGACCACCAGCCGGAAGACTGCAAAAACGAAACCCGCTCAATCAAACCAAACGTCTTGGTCGCCATCGGCATCTGTACCCACTTGGGCTGTTCGCCGACCTACCGCCCGGACATCGCTCCGGCAGATTTGGGTGCAGAGTGGAAAGGCGGCTTCTTCTGCCCGTGCCACGGCTCCAAATTCGACATTGCCGGACGCGTTTACGCCGGCGCGCCCGCCCCGACCAATCTGGTTGTTCCTCCCCATAAATACCTAAGTGACACCACCATCCTGGTCGGCGACGAAACATAAAAAGGGACTTAATTATGGCAAACCAAACCAATAGCAAAGCAAAGGCATTGTTGGACTGGGTGGACGCCCGTTTCCCTTTGTCCAAAATGTGGCGCGACCACCTGTCTGAATACTACGCGCCGAAAAACTTCAACTTCTGGTACTTCTTCGGCTCACTGGCACTTTTGGTGTTGGTGATTCAGATTGTCAGCGGGATTTTCCTCGTCATGAATTTCAAACCCGACGGCAACCTGAACCAATACAACCTGCCGGCTGCGTTTACCGCCGTCGAATACATCATGCGCGACGTATCGGGTGGCTGGATTATCCGCTATATGCACTCCACCGGTGCATCGTTCTTCTTTATCGTCGTTTATCTACACATGTTCCGCGGCCTGATTTACGGTTCGTTTAAAAAACCGCGCGAACTGGTATGGGTATTCGGCTCGTTGATTTTCTTGGCATTGATGGCGGAAGCCTTTATGGGTTACCTGCTGCCTTGGGGACAAATGTCTTTCTGGGGCGCACAGGTAATTATCAACCTGTTCTCCGCTATTCCGGTGATCGGCCAAGATTTATCGGTTTGGATCCGTGGTGACTTTACCATTTCCGATGCCACTCTGAACCGCTTCTTCGCCCTGCACGTCATTGCCGTACCGTTGGTACTGCTCGGTTTGGTCGTAGCGCACATCATCGCCCTGCACGAAGTCGGTTCGAACAACCCTGACGGCGTGGAAATCAAAAAACTGAAAGATGAAAACGGCGTACCTTTGGACGGCATCCCGTTCCATCCGTACTACACCGTTAAAGACATCTTGGGCGTAGTGGTCTTCTTAATCGTCTTCTGTGCCGTTATGTTCTTCGCACCCGAAGGCGGCGGCTACTTCTTGGAAGCGCCGAACTTTGACCCTGCAGACCCGCTGAAAACCCCTCCCCATATTGCGCCTGTTTGGTATTTCACCCCGTTCTATGCCATTTTGCGTGCCATTCCGTCCTTTGCCGGTACGCAGATATGGGGCGTCATCGGCATGGGGGCCGCAGTCGTACTGATTGCCCTGCTGCCGTGGCTGGATCGTTCTCCGGTGAAATCGATACGCTACCGCGGCCCGGTTTTCAAAACTGCGCTGGTATTGTTCGTTATCTCCTTTATTGGTTTAGGCATTCTCGGTGCAATGGTGGCAACCGAAACCCGTACTCTCGTTGCCCGCATTTTGTCGGTCATCTACTTCCTGTTTTTCTTGGCTATGCCGATTTACAGCAAGCTGGATCCAACCAAACCGGTTCCCGAACGTGTAACCATGAGCACAGGCAAACAAAAATTGATGTTCTTCGTGTACACCGCTATTACATTAATCGGTGCGTACCTGTTTGCAACCAATATCTGATGAGGGCAGCAAAATGAAAAATACATTGAAAAAATGGATTGTTGCCTTTGCCTTGGCAACCCCTATGGCTTTAGTCGGCGCAAGCGGCGACCACCACTACGAAAAAGTCGATATTGACTTGGGCAACCAAGTCAGCCTGCAACGCGGCGCGCAAATCTTTACCAACTACTGCCTGTCCTGCCACTCGGCAAGCAGCATGCGTTTCAACCGTCTGAAAGACATTGGTCTGACCGACGAGCAAATCAAGAAAAACATGATGTTCACCACCGAAAAAGTCGGTGATGTGATGCATGCCGCCATGGCTCCGGCAGACGGGAAAAAATGGTTTGGTGCAGCACCTCCTGATTTGTCGCTGATTGCCCGTTCGCGTGGTGCCGACTACCTGTATGCCTACATGCGCGGTTTCTATAAAGACCCAACCCGTCCGACAGGCTGGAACAATACTGCATTTAATAAAGTAGGTATGCCGCATCCGCTGTGGCAGCAACAAGGCGTACAAGCTGTCGAGCTGGATGGAAAAGGCCAGCCCGTTATGGTAAAAGACGAACACGGCCAAGATGTTCCGAAACTGTATTGGGAATCCACCGGTTCCATGACACGCAAAACACCGGACGGCAAAGTCATTACCAAAGAATATGATGACTACGCCCGCGATTTGGTGGCCTTCATGGTTTACATGGGTGAGCCTGCACAGGTAGAGCGCAAACAAATCGGCTATGCCGTCTTGATCTTCTTGTTTGCGGTAATGCTGCCGCTGGCCTACTTCCTGAAAAAAGAATACTGGAAAGACGTTCACTAACCTGTCTGACCAAATTCAAGCGGAGGAGATTCCTCCGCTTTTTATTTTTCTCCAATAAAACACCATGATATAACGAATTTGTAGTATTTTCAGACGGCCTTGTGTATCATTCTCTTAATTTTCAAACACATCATATCTGCCTTGGCGGATATTTCTTTTTAATTCAGTCGGAGTAATCCTTATGATGATTTTGTATTCGGGCATTACCTGCCCGTTCAGCCACCGCTGCCGCTTCGTCCTATATGAAAAAGGGATGGATTTTGAAATTAAAGACGTGGATATTTTCAACAAACCTGAAGATTTGGCCGTCATGAATCCGTATAACCAAGTACCTGTTTTGGTAGAGCGCGATTTGATACTGCACGAATCCAACATCATCAACGAATACATAGACGAACGCTTCCCCCATCCCCAATTGATGCCGGGCGACCCCGTTCAACGAGGCCGCGGCCGTTTGGTGCTCTACCGCCTGGAACGCGAATTGTTCAGCCATGTGCAGGTTTTGGAAGCACCGGAATCTACATCCAAAGAACAAGCCAAAGCACGCGAAGCCATTTCCCAAGGCCTGACCATGCTGGCACCTGCGTTTTCCAAACACAAATACATCATGGGTGACGACTTTTCCATGATTGACGTCGCCATCGCCCCGCTCCTGTGGCGTTTGGATCATTACGACATCAAATTAGGGAAAAACGCTGCACCGCTGCTCAAATACGCCGAACGCCTGTTCCAGCGCGAAGCCTTTATCGAAGCACTGACACCGGCCGAAAAAGCCATGCGCCGCTAAAATATCATCGGGGGAAAACAACGAATGAACAGCAGCACCAAACCTTACCTGCTCCGTGCCCTGTACGAATGGTGCAACGACAACGGCTACACCGCGCACATTGTTGCCTGGGTAAACGAACACACCCGCGTACCGATGCAATATGTGCGCGACAACGAAATCATGTTGAATATCGGGCCGAATGCCGCACACAATCTGAGCATCGACAACGAATGGGTGAATTTTTCCGCCCGCTTTGCCGGTGTGGCGCACGAAATCTGGATTCCTGTCGGCCACATCTCCAGCCTGTTTGCCCGCGAAACCGGCGAAGGCATGGGTTTTGAAATAGAACCCTACCAACCCTCAACCGAAACCTCGGGCGAAATGGAAACGAAAACGGAAGAAAAAAGACCGTCTGAAAAACCGGGAAACGGCACGGCAGAAAAGAAAAAGGTTTTGAAGTTCGTCAAATAACCGCCGGCTCACGGCAGGCCGTCTGAAAGCACGTCCTTTCAGACGGCCTCATCCGTATTAACCGGCATCACAGTTTGAATGTAAGGAAACACCATGACTCCCGAACCCAATATCGGCTCTCCGCTGTTTTACGGCGTATTCTTTATCGCCGTCCTCATCATGATCGGCATAGACATGTTGTCGCTAAAAAAAACCGGTGCACACAAAGTCAGCACCAAAGAAGCCCTGCTCTGGTCAGCCATTTGGATTGCCGTATCCTGCGCCTTCGCAGGCTGGCTGTATTGGGAAATCAGCAGCAACCCCGCCTATGGCCACAACATCGCCAAAACCAAAGTAATGGAATATTTCACCGGCTACGTTTTGGAAAAATCGCTGGCCGTAGATAACCTTTTTGTCTTCCTGATGATTTTTTCCTACTTCAAAGTACCGCCCCAATATCAGCACCGAGTATTGTTATACGGCGTATTCGGAGCCATCGTCCTACGTGCTGTTATGATTTTTATCGGCGCGGTGCTGGTCAGCCGTTTCGAATGGATATTGTATATTTTCGGCGCATTCCTGCTCTATACAGGCATCAAAATGGTCAAACAGGGCGGCGATGAAGAAGGCGAAGACCTGTCGCAAAATAAAGTCCTGCAATGGCTGCAAAAACATATCCGCGTCGGCAAATCATTGAATGGTGAAAAATTCTTCACCGTGGAAAACGGCAAGCGCGTTGCCAGCCCGCTGCTGATGGTACTGATTATGGTAGAACTGAGTGATGTCATATTCGCCGTCGACAGTATTCCGGCCATTTTTGCCGTTACCACCGACCCGTTCATCGTCCTCACCTCCAACATCTTCGCCATCCTCGGCTTGCGCGCGATGTATTTCCTGCTGGCAGACATGGCCGACCGCTTCGTATTCCTGAACTACGGCTTGGCATTCGTCTTGAGCTTTATCGGAATCAAGATGCTGATTATTCATTGGATTCCCATTCCTGTCACCATCTCGTTGGCAGTCGTCTTCGGCGCGCTTGGCGCATCCATCCTCACCTCGCTGGCATACAGCCGGAAAATGGAACGCCGGTGATGATGCGCTACCGCCGATAAAACACAAAAAGGCCGTCTGAAATATCTTTTCAGACGGCCTCAAATTTTAAAACGGCTTACAGACCCAGTTTTTCTTTCACATGTTTCACATAGCCGTGGTCGTTGCGGCGGATATGCAGGAACAACCAAGTTTCCAGAAGATCCATCATTTCCTGACCGACATCATCGCCGTTATCGAAACGGCCTTTGAATGTTTTCACTTTATTAACGAAATTTTCATGCACGCGGTGATGGGCATCCAACAGGGGATATTCCGCCATTTCCAACAAACCTTCCTCATCGGAGAAGTGCTGAACGGTGTAGTCGATCAAATGATCCAAAGCCACACCCATTCCTTTACGGTCATTCGCAACATGGGCATCATGCATTTCATTGATATACTTAACCAGAATTTTATGCTGCTCATCTACCTGTTCGATACCGGTGTCCAAATCAGAAGTCCAATGCAAGAAAGTATCTGCCATTTTTAATTCCCTTTATGTGTCGATAAAAAAATCGCATTATAGGGTTTTCCATGTAAAGAACGGACAACATTTGCATAATTAAGTTAGGAATTCATGCAAATTTTGACTTTTATCAAATACTTAATTGTAATTTATTCTCAATCGTCCAATTGCGCAGCCAACGGGCGACCGGAGCGATTTCACCAGCCAGCAAACCGATTTCCCCCACACCGGACGCACGCAATACATCCGCCGCCGCACCGTGCAGCCACACACCGCCGCAGGCCGCCTGAAACGGCTCGATTCCCTGCGCCAGCAGGCTGCCGATGATACCGCTTAACACGTCGCCGCTCCCCGCCGTGGCCAAACCCGCATTGCCGCTCAGGTTTTCATACAACATCCCGTTACCGCCGCACACGAGGGAACGATGCCCCTTCAGCACCACCACGGCACGGAAGCGTTCGGCCAGCCGCAGCACCGCCGTTTCCCGGTCGGACTGCACGACGCTTGTCTCCGTTCCGAGCAGACGCGCGGCTTCGGCGGGATGCGGCGTCAGAACCAACCGCGGATACAGCGCGGCTTCGGCGGCCAATGCCCCATCATGCGCCAGCAGATTCAGCGCGTCCGCATCCAGCAGCAACGGCGTATCGGAGGCCGTCTGAAAAACCGCCCGCAGCAACTGTGCCGCCTCCGCCGTGCAACCCAAACCGCACCCGACCACGCGTGCCGACAAATCCGTCCGTTTGAGCAATGCCGACGCCGTATCCAGCATGATTTCAGGATAGGCGGCAATCAGCGGCATGGGCAAAACAGGCTGATGAAAACCGGCCCACACCTTGCCGCAACCGAGCATCAAGGCGGACGACGCTGCCAATACCACCGCCCCGCTCATACCCGCCGCACCGCCCAACACGGCCAGCGTACCGAACGTACCTTTGTGGCTGTCGGCCTGTCGCGGGCGGAATATTTGCGGAAACCGTTGTACGGCCTCCTCAAGCGGGAAACCTTCGGGCAATCGGTAAAAAACGTTCATGGCAACACTCCTTTACTTCGGATTTTCCGTTTTCAGACGGCCTTATTGTATGCTTTGTCGCCGTCGGATTTGCACCATCCGCATGAATTATTTTAATATTGCTCTTCTTTTGCCAACTTTGCCAACGGTCGAGGCCGCCCCATGGAATCCATTATCGAACTGCGTCATCTGAAAACCCTTCTGGCGTTGGAGGAAACCGGCAGCGTTTCCCTCGCCGCGCAACGGGTATTCCTGACCCAATCCGCCCTGTCGCACCAAATCCGCACGCTGGAAAACTATTACGAAACCCCCCTGTTCGAACGCAAATCCAACCCGCTGCGCTTCACGCCTGCAGGTGCGCGGCTGTTGAAACTCGCCCGGGATTTGCTGCCCCAGGTGGCCGCGGCCGAACGCGACATGGCGCAGATTATCGAAGGCGAAGCGGGCGAACTGCGGCTGGCGGTGGAATGCCACACCTGCTTCGACTGGCTGATGCCCGCCATGGGCGAATTCCGCCCGTTGTGGCCGCAGGTGGAACTCGACATCGTATCCGGCTTTCAGGCAGACCCCGTCGGCCTGCTGCTGTCCCACCGCGCCGATTTGGCGATTGTGTCCGAAGCCGTGCCGCAGGCGGGCATTGCCTACCGCCCCCTGTTTGCCTACGGCATGGTCGGCATCTGCGCCCCCGAACACCCGCTCGCAGCCAAAGAAATCTGGCAGGCGGAAGACTTTGCCGGCGAAACCCTGATTACCTACCCCGTCCCCGACGACATGCTCGACCTGCTGCGTAAAATCCTGCTGCCGCGCGGCATCAACCCGCAACGCCGCCACAGCGAACTGACCATCGCCATCGTACAACTCGTGGCCAGCCGCCGAGGCATCGCCGCCCTGCCGTATTGGACCGTGATGCCGTATCTGGAGAAAGGCTACGTCGTCTCGCGCAAAATCACCGAAAACGGCCTGCAAAGCGAACTGTACGCCGCCATGCGGAGCGAAGACGGCGACACCGGCTACCTGGCCGACTTCTGCCAAATCGTGCGCGACCAAGGCTTTGCCACCCTGCCCGGCCTGAGCATACTGGAATAAGGCCGTCTGAAAATGCTCGAACTGAAAAACATCCGCAAACAATTCAACGGCAAAACCGTTGCCGACGGCATCAGCCTCCAAGTCGCGCGCGGCAGCCTGCTCGCCATCCTCGGCCGTTCCGGCTGCGGCAAATCCACCCTGCTCAACATCGCCGCCGGACTGACCGCCCCCGACGGCGGACGCGTCCTGCTCGACGGTACGGACATCACCGCCCTGCCGCCCGAAAAACGCCGCATCTCGCTGATGTTCCAAGACTACGCCCTCCTGCCGCACCTGACCGTCCTGCAAAACACCGCCTTCGGCCTCAAAATGCGCGGCACCGCCAAACGGCAGGCGGAAGAGGCTGCCGAAGCCATGTTGGAACAAGTCGGCCTGTCGGGCGAAGGACACCGCCGCCCCGACACGCTTTCCGGCGGCGAACAACAACGCGTCGCCCTTGCCCGCGCACTGGCCGCCGAACCCAAACTGCTGCTGCTGGACGAACCCTTTTCCAGCCTCGACACCGGCCTGAGGAGCAGCCTGCGCAACCTGACCCGCGCACAGGCAGGCCGTCTGAACATCCCCGCCGTCCTCGTTACCCACGACCCCGAAGAAGCCTTCCTGATGGCCGACCGAATCGCCCTGATGGCCTACGGCCGCATCATTCAAGAAGGCAGCCCCGACGAACTGGGCGCGCACCCGAACAGCGCGGCGGCGGCCAAACTGCTCGGCTGCCGCAACGTTACCGACACATTCTACCTGCCGCCCGACGCGCTTTTTCCCGACCCCGACGGCCCCGCCTGCGCCGTCCTCGCCCTACACCGCCTTCCCGACGGCACGCGCGCCGAAATCGGCCACCCGCAGTTCGGCCGCATAGAAATGCCCCTGCCGCCCGGCTTCCACGGCAGCAAAATCCGCGTCGGCACAGATACAGCCCGCCTGGTACGCTTTCAAACGCCGCCGGACAAACCGGCATAAATGCAGGCCTTCTGAAAACAAACGCCGCATGTTTGAGCCCCACAGAAACCCGCAGCGTTCGTTTTCAGACGGCCTTTTGCTATACTGCCGTTTTTGACACGGAAACAGAAAGCCCCGTCATGTCCGCCCCCCGCCCCTATCCCGCCCCGAGCTACCGCCAACGCCTGCAAATCGCCCTGCACTACCTGCTGCCCCAACTGGCCGTTACCCGTGCCGCAGGCTGGCTGGCCGAACGCCGCTGGGGCGTATTGACCACCTTCATCATCCGCGCCTTTGCCGCCCGCTACCGCATCAACCTCGACGAAGCAGCCCGCAGCAATCCCGCCGATTACGCCAGTTTCAACGAATTCTTCATCCGCCCGCTGAAAGACGGCGCAAGGCCGATAGACGGCGATGGGCAAAACCTCTGCCTGCCTGCCGACGGCCGCGTGAGCGAATGCGGTACCATCGAACACGGGCGGCTACTGCAGGCCAAAGGCCACAGCTTTACCGCCGCCGAACTGCTGGCAGGCGACGAAGGACTGGCCGCATGTTTTTCAGACGGCCTCTTCCTCACCACCTACCTTTCCCCGCGCGACTACCACCGCGTCCATATGCCCTGCGACGGCACTTTGCGCCGCATGATTTATGTGCCGGGCGAACTGTTTTCCGTCAATCCCTTCCTTGCCGAACACGTCCCCAACCTGTTTGCCCGCAACGAACGCCTCATCTGCCTCTTTGATACCGAATTCGGCAGCATGGTGCAGATTTTGGTCGGTGCCACCGTAACCGCCAGCATCAGTACGGTGTGGGCGGGCATCGTCAATCCGCCGCGCACCACCGCTGTGCGCCAATGGAACTATCCCGAATCGGGCGACGGTGCGGTCGTCCTGCGCAAAGGCGAAGAAATGGGCGCATTCCGCCTCGGCTCCACCGTCATCAACCTTTTCCCGCACGGCAGCGTCCGCTTAAACGAACGTCTGAAGGCAGGCGTGGAAACGCGGATGGGCGAAACCATGGCGCAACGGCTGTCCTAACCCATCGCATCGAAATACAGAAAGGCCGTCTGAAAACCGATTTTCAGGTTTTCAGACGGCCTTTTATGCTGTTTCCTATACAGCAGACCGCATCAGCAGTGAACCAGCGTACCTTCGTTTTCACCGCAAACCACGCGTTTGAGCGCGCCTTCTTTGGCGATGCCGAACACGACGATGTTGAGCTGGCGTTCGCGGCACAGGGCGAAGGCGGTGGCATCCATGACTTTCAGACGTTTGCTCAAAGCCTCGTCGAAAGTGATGGTTTCATAGCGGACGGCGGACGGGTCTTTTTTCGGGTCGGCAGTGTACACGCCATCGACATTGGTGGCCTTCAGCATCACGTCGCAGTTCATTTCCGCGCCGCGCAGCGAAGCGGCGGTGTCGGTGGTGAAGAAGGGGTTGCCGGTGCCGCCGGCGAAAATCACGACTTTGCCTTCTTTCAGATACTGGATGGCTTTCGGACGGGCGTAGGTTTCGGCAATCTGCTGCATGGGCAGTGCGGATTGGACGCGGGCTTTTACGCCGGCGGATTCGAATGCGTCTTTCAAGGCCAAGGCATTCATGACGGTGGCCATCATGCCCATATAGTCGGCCGTCGCACGATCCATGTTGTCGGCCTGCGTGGAAACGCCGCGGAAGATGTTGCCGCCGCCGATGACGATGCCGACCTGTACGCCGAGTTCGACGATTTCTTTTACCTGGCCGACAATCTGCATGATGGTTTCGCGGTTGATCCCGAAGGCATCATTGCCCATCAGGGCTTCGCCGGACAGTTTCAACAGGATTCGTTTGTATTTGGTTTGCGGGGTCATGTGGGATTCCTTTCGGCTGGGAGAACGTGGATAAACGGCGCGCATTATACGCGCTAAACCCCGGCTTTATAAACAGGTAAAGGCCGCCTGAAAGCAGGCTTTACACGATAAAGCAGCTTTCAGACGGCCTATTGTCATCCCGACGGAACGTTTAGCCGGAGAATTTCTTGAACACCAGCGTACCGTTGGTGCCGCCGAAGCCGAAGGAGTTGGAAATGGCAACGTCGATTTTCGCGTCGCGCGCTTCGTTGGCGCAGTAATCCAAATCGCAGCCTGCTTCGATGTCTTGTTCGAAGATGTTGATGGTCGGCGGGGATTTTTGCTCATGCACCGCCAACACGCTATACAACGCTTCCACGCCGCCCGCCGCGCCGAGCAGGTGGCCGGTCATGGATTTGGTGGAATTGACGATGACTTTGCGGGCATGGTCGCCCAACGCAAGTTTGAGGGCTTTGGTTTCGTTGGCATCACCCAGCGGAGTGGACGTGCCGTGTGCGTTGACGTAATCGACGTCTTCGGGATTCAGTCCGGCATCTTTCAGCGCGCGGGTAACCGCCAATGCAGGGCCTTCTTCATTCGGGGCGGTAATGTGGTAGGCATCGGAACTCATGCCGAAGCCGACGATTTCGGCATAAATTTTCGCACCGCGTTTTTTGGCGTGTTCCAATTCTTCCAACACCAGCACGCCCGCGCCTTCGCTGATAACGAAGCCGTCGCGGCCTTTATCCCACGGACGGGAAGCGGTAGCCGGGTCGTCGTTGCGGGTGGAAAGTGCTTTCATCGCAGCAAAGCCGCCCACGCCCAAAGTGCTGATGGCGCCTTCGGCACCGCCGGCAATCATCACGTCCGCGTCGCCGTATTTAATCAGTCGGGCGGAGTCGCCGATGGAGTGCGCGCCGGTGGTACAGGCGGAAACCATGCCGTAGCTGGGGCCGCGGTAGCCTTTGAGGATGGTTACGTGGCCGGAAATCAGGTTAATCAGCGAACCGGGAATAAAGAAGGGGTTGATTCTGCGCGCGCCGCCTTCGAGTACGGTTTTCCCGGTGGCTTCGATGCTGGGCAGGCCGCCGATGCCCGAGCCGATGTTCACGCCGACACGGTCTTTGTCGAGGTTTTCCACGTCGTCCAAGCCGGAATCGCTGATGGCCTGCAGCGCGGCGGCGATGCCGTAGTGGATGAACACGTCCATGCGGCGGGCTTCTTTGCCGCTGATGTATTGGCCGATGTCGAAATCGCGCACTTCGCCGGCGATTTGGCTGTTGATGTCGGATGCGTCGAAACGGGTGATGAGGCCGATGCCGCTTTTGCCGGACAATAGGTTATTCCAAGCGGTTTGTACGTCGTTGCCGACCGGGGAAACTTGTCCGAGGCCGGTGATGACTACTCTTCTCTGACTCATAGTCTGCTCGCTGTAAAACGGGATTCGGAAGCCGGAACGCGCTTGCGGGGGCGGTTTGTTCCGAGCCGCTGTTAATGAGAAACGACCCCTGTGTGCAGGCAAGCCCGCGCGCAGAGGCCGGAATAGGGCAAAGGCCGTGCTTAACCTTGGTGAGCGTTCACGTAGTCGATGGCCAATTGAACGGTAGTGATTTTTTCGGCTTCTTCGTCAGGAATTTCGCAACCGAAGGCTTCTTCCAAAGCCATAACCAGTTCTACGATATCCAGAGAGTCTGCGCCCAAGTCGTCTTGGAAGGAAGATTCGTTTTTCACGTCGGCTTCGCTGACACCCAGTTGCTCGGCAACGATTTTCTTCACTTGTTGTTCAATGTTTGACATATTCTTTCGTCCTTAATTTAAAGCCTTGCGGCGGTGATTAATGTAAAAACTCAAAACGGTCACATTGTACCCGATTGATTTAGAGTTTTCCATCTAATGATGTGTTTGCCTTTCAGACGGCCTTCGGAGGCGGCCGCCGCAGGTGCGAAACGCGGGCATATTAGCATAGGCCGGATTTTGCCGACAAGGGCGTTTTCCGCTGTTTTTTCCAAGGCTTATTCTGCAACGCTGCTGTGCGCGCCCGATTAGTTGCACACGGTCTCGTTTAAAAACCGCAATACCAGTGCCAATTCTTCCGCCGCTTCTTCCTGTGTGCCGTTGCCGGTATGGCCACCGCAATCGGGGGCGTAGAGCCATGATTTAGGCGAGATGCCGCGCAGTTTGGCGTAAAACTTCAAGGCGTGGGCGGGGTGTACGCGGTCGTCGGACAGGTTGGTGGTGATGAGTGCGGGCGGATGGTTTAGGCCGTCTGAAAGGTTGTGGTAGGGGGAAAGCCTTTCCAGGTGCGGGCGCATTTCGGCGTCGTTCGGGTCGCCATATTCCTCTATCCAGCTTGCGCCGGCGGAGAGTTGCGTATAAGCCAGCATGTCGGTCAGGGGGACTTCGCATACAAGCGCGCCGAAGGCCTGCGGTTCGCGCACGAAGGCGGACGCGGTTATCAGTCCGCCGTTGCTGCCGCCCTGTATGGCGATGTGCGGCGGGGAACTCAGGCCGCGTTCGGCCAAGTCGCGCACGACGGCCAGCAGGTCGTCCACGCTGCGGTGTTTGTGTTCGCGCTGGGCGGCGGTGTGCCAGCCTTTGTATTCGCCGCCGCCGCGTATGTTGGCCAAGACGAAGGTGTGGCCTTGAGCCAGCCAGTGGCGGCCGATGTTGCCCAGATAGTGCGGCAGTTCGGCCACGTCGAAGCCGCCGTAGGCGTAAACAAGCGCAGGGGTGTCGGCGCCGCTGTTTTTGCCGACGTGGAAATACGGTATTTGCGTGCCGTCTGCCGAACGCGCCCAAAGTTGCCTTACGGCGATGCCGTCTGCGTCGAATTGTTTGGGCTGGCGGCGCAGGACGCTCAGTTCGTTTACCTGCAAGTCGAGTGCGTACAGGGTCAGCGGGGTGGTGAAGTCGCTTGCGGCGATGTAGAGCAAGTCGCCGCCCCACGGCTGGTCGGTCAGTTCCAGCGCGCCTTGCGGCAGTTCGGGCAGGGTTTGTTCCTGCCATGTTTTGCCCGTCCATTTCCATGCTTTCAGACGGCCTTTGACATTGTCGAGCAGGGAAACGGCGATAAAGCGTTTGGTGGTTTCCACGCTTTCTACCGCCTGCGCGTCGTCGGGGGCGAGCAGCAGGACGGCCTCGCCCAGTTCGCCTTTGTTGAGTTTGACCGCCACAAGCGCGCCGGCGGGGTAGCTTTTATTGGCACGGTGCCACGGCTGCACGAGTTTGATCAGGAGTTGTCCGGCGATGTAGCCGGCGATTTCGCAATCGGGCGGCAGTTTGAGTGCGGCGGTGCGGCCGTCTGAAAAGACTTGGTAATAGGTTTTGGTGAAAAAGCCGGCAGCGGTTTCGATTAAATCGACGGGCGAACCGAGTCCGTCCAGATAACGCCAGGCCTGCACCATCACGCCGTCTTCTTCCATGCGGAAAACCGGCAGGCCGTCTGAAAATGCCTGGCCGCGCCGCAACAGCCACACTTCGCGCGGATAACCCGACGCGGTGAGCTGGCGTTCGTCCCACGCGGGGCAGACCCAGACGCTGTCCGCGTCGCGCCAGGCGATGTGGTTTTTGCCTGCGGGAAAATGAAAGCCGCCTTCGACGATGCGGCGGTCGGCCAAATCGAATTCGACGGTATATGCCGCGTCGCCGCCTGCCGCACTCAGCGTCAGCAGGGCTTGCAGGGGCTGTTCGACATAGTGCGACACGCCGTCCAAATACACGTCGTCGCCCAAAATTTCATCGAAATCGGCCACGGAAAACAGGATTTCCCAATCAGGCATCCCCGCGCGGTAAGACGCGGCCGAGCAGACGCGGTACACGCCTTTGGGAAATTCCTCGCTTTGATGGAAATGGTACATGCGGGCGCGGTGTTCCTGACAAAAAGGAATCTGCCTCTCGTCCTGCAACTGGGCGAAAATATCGTCCCGCTGGGCGGAAAATTCGGCCGAACCGGCAAACTGCGCCAGTGTTTCGGCATGCGCTTCGGCGGCAAAGCGGCGGGTTTCGGGGTCGTTTAAATCATGGAAGCGGGCGTAAGGGTCGTGCATGGTGGAAGGCCGTCTGAAAAAAGCGGGATTATAGCGGCAAATGTTTGTCCGATCGGATTGGAGGCCGTCTGAAAACGGTTTTCAGACGGCCTCGATAGCCTTAACGGGCTGTTTTTCCCGTAGCAACAAAATATCCATCCTGCGATATTGATGCCGAAAATGCAGGCTGCTTTACGGAAATGTCCGCCACACGCCGCGCACGCGGCCGAGCACGTTCAGGCGGTTCAGGTCTTCGCCTTCAATAGTCATGTCTGGGTATTCGGGGTTGTCGCAGGCAAGGATGATTTGGCGCAGCAGCAGTTTTACGCGGCGGACAAGGGAGCGGCTGCCGATTTGCAGGGCGTAGATGCCGCCATCGGTGAGTTTGTTATCGGAGAAATCAACCAGCAATTCGCAACGCCCGTCCAGCGTCGGCTTCATGGCTTCGCCGTGCACGCTGAAAATGCCGCAGTGGTTTTTATCAATGCCCAATTCGTCCATCAGCTCGCGGCTGAACAGTAGCGGCGGGGTGGCGGTGCTTTTTTCAGGCTGCAAGGACTCGCTGGGCGGGGTGTCGGCGAGCAGGCGGTTGGGAATGAAATCTGAAGTTTCCATAGGATTTGACTTTGGGCGGGAGATTGGGCAGCCTGAAAAGGGGTTTCAGGCTGCCTTAAACTGCTGTTTTACATGGGCTGCGCTGCCTTATCGATTTGCTGCATCAGCTCTGCGGTGCGGGTGAGAGCGAGGATGATTTTTTGGTAGTGTTCGATGTCGGCGGCGGTGAGGGTTTTGTCTTTGCGGTCTTTGAGCCATTTTTGGGCAGGCTGGTAGCCGCCGATGTAAAACTGCCATGCGGCGGCGGGGACGTTGCGGATGCAGGTGGTTTTGTTCCAGTACACGCTGCCGGTTTCGAGGGTGTCGGAGTCGGGGGCGTAGCGGGGCTTGTCCACCCGCATATCGGGTTCGGGGCTGTCGAAGGCGGTGATGAAACAGGCGATGTCGGCCTTTGGGTGTTGCAGGGTGTGCCATTGGCGCAGTTCGCTGCCGATGGCGGCAAGGCGCAGGAACTCGCTGCGGTTTTCGGGGTTGGGGATGCGGGGGAAGCCGCTTTTGAGGAATTCGGCGTAGCGGCGGCGGTAGGCGGGGCTGTGCAGGACGGCGTAGATGTAGTCGAGCAGGGTTTCGGGGGTGAAGCTGTCGGACTGTGCCGCATTGAAATCTGCTGCGCCTATTTTGGCTTTACTGGTTTTCCCCACGGGGACTTCTTTCGGCCGCAGGCTGCTTTGGGGCAGGGTTTGCGGCTCGGCATCGGGCGCGGGGCGGTAGGCGAGGCCGGTTTGGTTGCAGAGGGTGTGCAGTTGGGCGGGGTCGATATTGGGATGGCGGTTGAAACCGTTGTTCAGGCTGCTTTGGTCGGGGTAGAGGTAGAGGGGAAATATTTGTCCACCACCACGATAATAAACGTTAAAGTCAATAATTTGATTGGAAATAACGAATGATAAATTCCAAGGCATATTACCTACAACTTGCCCTTGTCTGCCTACAATCAGCCCGATATTTTCCCTGCCGCTCAGATGCTGCATGACTTTTTCTCGGCTGCGTTCCACTTTGTCGGTGTCAAAATAAACCCAGCGGGTGTCAAACGGGCGGTAGCTGATTTTCCGTGCGTAATCTTCGTCTGCCTCAATGCCGTAGTAGTCGGAAACCTGTTCCAGCAGGTTTTTTTTGTTTTCGGCAATCAGTACGCTGTCTTTGGCGGTAACGATGCCGACGCTGTTTACGGGAAACAGTTTGTCCAGCTCGATGCCTTTGTGCCATTCGGCGCGGGTTTGGTTGTCGCTTTGCTGGGGGACGAAAAAGTAGTCGGGCGCCTGCGGTTGCAGGGTTTGCCACGGGATGCTGTCCAATGTTTGCTGCTGCAAGAAGGCGTATTTGTCTTGGCGGCGGCCGTAGAGGTCGCAGTAGTGGATTTGCGCGGTGGCGCCTTTGGGTTTTTTGGCGGGGGTTTTGACAAAGAGGTTGATGCAGACGCCTTCGGTGATGTCGAAAACGTTTTCGTCTTTGCCGCCGTCTGGGGCGGTTTCTTTCTTTTTGCTATTGCCGTGCAGGTTGAGGATGTAGATGTGGTCGTAGGTCTGTATCAGGTTGTGGCGCATGCCGCGATGGATAAGGCCGTCGAGATAGCTGTTGGAATTGATAAAGGCGAGGATGCCGCTGCCGTTTTTGGCGATGTAGTGCTGGGCGGCGCGGATGAATTTGATGTAGTCGTTGTTGAGCCATTTGCTGTTGCGCTCTTTGAGCCTGCCGCTGCCGTCGGGCTCCTGTTTGTAGTCTTCCATCAGATCCATAATCCATGCGCCTTTGTTTTGGCTTTCGCCGTAATACGGGGGATTGCCGAGCACCACCATCACGGGGGTGTCGCGTTTGACGGCATTGGCTTCGTTGGCTTCGGCGGCGAGCCATTGGGCAAACAGGGTGTTGGTGTCGGGGTGGTGCTCTTCAAGGGAGTCGGCAAGGAATACGTTGAAGCGGCGGGGTTTTTCAGGCTGCCTGTATCCGGTTTCCTGTAAGACTAAATCGAGTTTGAGGTGGGCGACAGCGTAGCTGGCCATCATGAGTTCGAAGCCGTTGAGGCGGGGGATGAAGTCTTGTTCGGCGTAGCTTTGCCACAGGCCTTGCTGGGCGGCGTAGCTTTGATGGATGTGGCGGATGATTTCGGCAAGGAAGGTGCCGGTGCCGGTGGCGGGGTCGAGGATTTGCAGGCGGTGGATTTCTTTGTCGGCGCTGACGGTTTTGCGGCCGCCGCCTTTGGTTTGTTTGGCGGCGGGAACCTGTATTTTGATGGTGGTTTTACTGTTGTCGCGCAGGCCTTGGGGGATGTCCAGATGGTTTTTGAGGGCGTGGTCGGTGGCGCGGACGATAAACTGCACGGCTGCCTGCGGGGTGTACCATACGCCGTTGATTTCGCGCAGCTTGGGATCGTATTCGGATAGGAAGGTTTCGTAGAAGTGGATGAATGGGTCGGCGGTTTGGGTGGCTTTGCCGAAGTTTTTGAGGATGTCGGCAATGTCGGCGACGCGGAAGATGTCGGCAAGGGCGTCGACTATCCAGATGATGCGGGCATCGAGCCGCTCGCCGGAGATGGTGGTGAAGAGGTTGCGCAAAAAGGGGTTGGATTTAGGCAGCAGGCGGGCGGCCTCGCTGCGGTCGAAGGTTTCGGGGGTGGTGTCGTACAGGCGGGCGGCAAACATGCCGTAAGCGAGGGTTTGGGCGTAGAGGTCGGCAAAGGTTTTTTCGTCCAAATCGTGCAGCAGGTGTTCGCGGAAACCTTGCAGGTAGTTTTCCAGCTCGCTGGTTTCGTCGCTTTTGGCGTCTTGTTTGAGGGCTTTGGCTATCACGTCAGCCATCATGCGGGCTTTGGCGGCCATCATGCGGGCGAGGGTGGCGGGGGAATTGATGGTTTGGCCGGGATAGCCAGCGAAGTTTTCTATCAGGCGGGCGAATTCGGCAAACTGCTGGGGATGGGGCTGGATTTGCCCCATCAGGGCATCGGCCAGGCGGATGTGGGCGACGAGTTTGCCTTCGCGGTAGAACTCGAAATAGAGGTAGTCGGTGATGATGAGGTTGTCGAGGGCGCTGCGGTAGCGGTTGAACTGCTCTTGCAGGGTTTTGTGGCGCAGGTCGAGGTTGATGTCTTTGGCTTCGATGTAGCCGACGGGCAGGTCGTTGCGGGTGATGATGTAGTCGGGCGCGCCGCAGGCGATGCGCTTGGGTTCGTTGGTAATCTGGCATTGAGGCATCAGCTCGGCAAGCAGTTTTTGCAGGGCGGGGCGGTAGCTGTGTTCGGTGGCATTGCCTGCGGCGTAGAGTTTTTGGCATTCGGCAAGATAGGCGGTAATGGGCATGGCGGGGCTTTCTTGGTTGACGGTTATTGGGATGGGGAGGCAGCCTGAAAGGGGTTTCTGGCTGCCTTTACTGCGGTTTGCTGCGGCTCAAAGCCAGCAATTCGGCAATATCGCTCTCGCCCTGCTGTTCTTTGATGGCGCGTTGCGCGGCGGCATAGCGTTCGTATTCGGCGGCGGCTTTTTCATCTGCCTGCTTCTTGCTGATTGTACCCGCGCCTTGCAATACGTCGCGGTCGTTAAACTGCAAAAACCGGTCTAACTTTTCCTGCCAGTCATACAGAAAGATTTGTTTTTTGCGCCTGGCCTGGTCTTCGGCAAAATCCAGCCACATAGTAACGATGCGGTTCAACTCGCTGATTTCGTCTTGGCGCAGATAATTTTTCGCCGTTTTGATGTCGGATTTGCGCACGCTGCCCGTTGCCGTGTGCGTCAGCCCCATCAAAGGCTGCGATGCGTCGGCACGGTTGAATACGATTTGCGCGGCGGTCTGCCCCGTGCAGGCGAAATGCAGCTTGTTCTGGATGGTTTGGAAAAAGCGCGTGGTGTCCTTGAAAGCAGGCTGGTAATCCGCCGCCAGCGCGAAAATCTCGCGCACACGCAGATATACGCGCTTTTCGCTGGCGCGGATGTCGCGGATGCGCTCGAGCAGTTCGTCGAAATAATCGGGCGCAGCCACCGTGCCGACGGGCGGGTTTTTCAGGCGTTCGTCGTCAATGGCAAAACCCTTTTGCAGATACTCGCCCAGCGTGCGCGTCGCCCACTGGCGGAACTGCGTGCCGCGCGTAGAGCGGACACGGTAGCCGATGGCGATAATCATCGGCAGGGCGTAGTGTGCGATTTCGCGGCGGATTTCCCTGCCGCCTTCGGTTTGAACTATTGAGTAATACTCAATAGTTACCCGTTCGGGTAGTTCGCCCTCTGCCAATATCGCCTTGATATGTTTGTTGATATTGGACACGGTGGTCTGATACAGCGCGGCAATTTCCGCCTGCGTCAGCCAAAGCTGTCCGCCCAACTCGCGCAGAGCAAATTGCGCTGTGCCGTCTTGGGTGGTGTAGAGGATAAGCGTGTTGTCGGTCATGGTGTGCTTTCGGGTTTGCTTTGCTGAGGTTGCTTTCAGGCTGCCTTTGTGTTTGCCGGTATTCAGCTTGTTTTCAGGCCGTCTGAAATCTATTTTTTCAACTTGGCAAACGCATCCGCCATCGCGCTGTTTTGTGGGGCGCGTTCGCGCTGGGGTTTGCCGCTTTTCAGGCTGCTTCGGTTGTTGTTTTGGCTGCGCGAGTTTCGGCTTCCTTCGCTTTCAGGCTGCCTGAAACTGCGTTTTTCCGCGCCTGCGTCATCGTTTAAGCGCATGGTCAGCGCGATGCGTTTGCGTGCGGCATCGACTTCCAGCACTTTCACTTTCACCACGTCGCCGGCTTTCACCACTT
>ERZ773049.156-NODE-156-length-42048-cov-16.438930_pt1 | contig 42048 bp, 41 predicted proteins | sample MGYA00580633_ERZ773049 | MGnify/ENA primary metagenome ERZ773049 (study PRJEB29015, sample SAMEA2737991) | human oral metagenome | biome: human oral; feature: human-associated habitat; material: dental | place: China | collected 2066 ...
GCTTTTCTTTCAAATTTAGCGGATCGGTTTTATCCTGGATAAAAAGCCTCATCTGGCCTTTCGGGACTAAATTTACCTTCCTGCAAGCGATCTCGCAGTCGGTACAGCCGACGCATTTGTTCTGATCGAATATCATGCCGTAGTGCGGCTTTTTAGGCTCTTGCTTTTTGGCGCTCGCGTTTGCGTCTTGCGCGCTTTTATCCGCGCTGTTTTGCGCGAGTAAGCTTGAGGCGATTGCGCCAAGCCCCAAAGAGCCGAGTGCGGCGGATTTTATAAAATTTCTTCTTTGCTTTTGCATATTCTCCTCCGACTAAATTTAAGCAAAACTACTTTGTTTTGTTCGCGTCGTGAAAGCTTTTGGCCTCGCTCTCGCTAAGTTTTTTCGCCGCATCGGCAAGCTCGCCGGGCTTTAAAACTTTTAGTAGTTCGGCTTCAAAAATCACCACAGAACCCGCAGGAATTCTATCTACGTCCACGTTGCCGTAGGCTAAATTACTAGGGATTGTAAATTTATATTTCGAGCCCGTATTCATCAAAAGCAACCCCTCGCGCAATCCGTCGATTAAGCCTATCATAGAAAGATGCGCCGGAATTTTAGACGCGAAAGTATCGTCAAATACACTACCATTCGTCAAATACGCCTTGTAGTTCATCACTACTACGCTCTCAGGCTTTGGCTTTTCGCCCATACCTAGCTTTAGAATTTCATATTGAAGACCGGATTTCGTGGTTTTAACGTCCGGATTTTTGGCATTTTTCGCCATAAATTCCTTGCCTGCTTTTAAATTTTTATCAAGCTCCGCTTTGGAATTTGTTTCTACGATCTTATTTAGCTTATCGGCTCTTTGATTCAAAAGCGCAATAATTTCCTCATCTTTTAGTTTCTGCTGCTTTTTAAGAGCGTCCAAAAACCCCTCTATCACCGCATCTAAGTCGTATTTGACACCTAACGCGGCTTGTGAATGCAGCTGGTTTGAAACATAGCTTCCGGTGGAAGCTCCGATGCTATAAGATTCTTTTTGTTCTTGCGTAGTTAAATTCGCGCCCAACGCGCAGCTTGCCAAAACGATAGGCAAGAAAATTTTTAGTCTTTTTTGCATACATTTGCCTTTTAAATTTCGGGGCCGCGAACTTACGCGACCCCCGAAAGAATTATAAATTATTATTTAGAATTCTTTGAGCCTCTTTAATATACTCTTTAGCGGCCTCTAGCCTTTGCTTAGTATATTTAAAGCCATGCATACCCCATGAGCCGTCTTTTTCGATAAGATCGACGGTGTCTTGAGCTTTTTCTATTAGCTCATAGACGCGAGTTTTATCGCTGGAGTTAAGCTTTTTAGTCTCAAGGATCGAGTAAATTCCTTGAATACCGATCTTAACTTGCGAGAAATCGCTCTTAATCGGAGTTTGCCAGCCCATAACCTCATCATAAACCTGCTTTTGGTTCTTGAAGTGAAGCGTCTCTTTTAGCTCAGAAACGACAGGGCTGTGGCAGCCTTTGGTATCTTGCATATCTTTATCTGCCCACGAGGTTCGTGCGCACGACCACATAAGATCGACGAAATTTCGTCCGTCTTTATTTCTTTGGAAGTGCCAATCTTTCGCATCTCTTGGACCTTTGGCGGCATCGCCTGCGACTAGAGATTTTCTAGCAGGATCGATGTCGATCTTCCAGATGTGCGATCTTCTTTGAGTATCAAATCCCGCGTTGTCTTGGAACTGAATAGCGTAGAAGTTCTCGCAGCTCATCATAAACGGCATGTGGCAAGATGCGCAGGTGTTGTCTTTATGCGTATCGGCTCTTGCAGCGATGTAGGCTTGCTCTTGGTGGCAATCCTTGCACTCTTTTGTGATCTTAGGCTTTGTATAAAACGCGCTCAAATAGCCCTGCTCTGAGTTGTAATTTACGCCCTTGACGGTTTTATCGCCAACTACCGGTCCAGTGTTATCGTGCGGATCGTGGCAGGTTACGCAACGCATACCTTTCTCGTAGTGAGCGGTAAAGTAGGACTGAGAGCCTTCAGAGCCACATCCTGGTCCCATAGATTTAAATTTAGAGCTTAGAGATAGATCGGGCTTGCCGTTGTTTAGCGGATTAGCACGAGCTAAATCAGGGCTATAGTTAAATCTTTGGTGGCAGCGTTCGCAGTTTGAGGTTCTAAAATTTGTAGCGCCATCCAAGTGACCGCCCGCTCCATGGCACTCTTCGCAGGTGATACCCTTGGAGATAGTGTGCTTTTGAAGCTCTTTTGCGTTACCCAAAGCGGCATAGAATTCTTTTTTAGTTTTAAAATCGAATTTGAATGGGTGGCAGACTTCGCAATACGAGCTGTTTGCTTGGAAAAACATCGATTTTTTGTATTTCGCAGCATACGACGCAAGACCTCTTACGTAACCGCCGTTATCGCCGTATTCCTCAAGTGTGCCTGGGAATTCCGGAACAATCTTTTTAATCTTTTTGACCGTCTCATCGTCTAAATTTAACGCCCAAGTCCTTTGGAATTGGTTACCGCCGGCTACGATCTGACCGGTACCATCTCGTAGCAAACCGCCCTCTACGTGATAGGTTCCGCGTAGAAGCCATGCATCTACGTAGCCGAATTTTGTCCTTAGATGCCCCACGGTCGCATAAATTACGTCAGGGGTAATACCTTTTGGAAGGATCGACGCGGTATCCGGGCTAAATACCGGATCGGTTAGGTTGTTATTAACCTCCGGGTGCTCGCCCGGGAAGCGGATAGTAGTGGCGTGGCGCGATCTGCTCCATGTCTCATACTGCGCAGGGTGGCACTCGCCGCATTTTTCAGGGCCTATGAATTTATTTGGGAATTGCAAAGAAGATCCTGCAGGGATTCTATACATCATAGAGCTATAGCCCTTGCCGTCATCTCTTTTACTCGCCTTTGAAAAGTCAAATCCATGCCCTTCCGCAAGCCACTCCAAACCTCGGTCGTGAACATCCATCTTACCGACCGTCTTACCGCCGTATTTGGTAAAAATCGGGTGATTTTTAAATAGCCAGTCATACATCTCTCGCTCTTCTACGACGTAGTCCTGCAAGGATATGACGCCTCTGCTTTGCAACGTGCCCTTAGGATTTGCGATGACATCGCGCGATTTTTGCGACATTTCCATCTCATGCCCCATGCCTTCATCAGCACAGGCTCCTGCGGCAAAAATGCTAATACAGGCTAGCGCGCCTAGTAGCATCTTATTCCATTTTTTCATGGCTCCTCCTTTGAAAATCGAATTTTAAATTAGCAAAGTTCTACGTTCGAAATAATATCAACAAAAAAGGGTGAAAAAGGGAGAAATTTAATGAAGTCTAAATTTAACGAAAAGATATCGTAAATATTGATACTTTTTATTATTTTATTGAAATTTATTCAAAATCGCGCGTCGTAAAATTTAACCCTTCGGCAAAGATATTTTATAATACTATTTTATAAAAAATATTATTTATGGTATAATAGCGGTGAAATTTAACCGTTTTAAGGAGGTCTCATTATGGTTAGAAAAATTTTATTTATATCGCTGCTGCTTGTTTTTTCAAACGCCGCTACACTCACCGACGTTTTAGACAGGCAGGTTGAGGTAAAGGACAAGATAGAAAAGGTCGTTTTGACGTTTTATTTCGAAGAGTACTTCGTAACCACGGGTGAAGAGGGCGTTTCGAAAATCGCAGGATGGTCCAAAGGATACTGGAAAGGTCGCAGAGAAGCGACGTGGCAGGCTTTTTTGAAAAAATTTCCGAGCATAGATCAGATCCCCGATGTGGGCTACGTCGGCAAAAACACTCTATCGTTCGAGCGCATCGTCTCGCTAAAGCCCGATGTGGTTTTGTTTGCAAAAAACGATTACGAAAAAGTTAAGCAAAATTTGAAAAATTTAGATAGCTCGGGCATTGCTGCGGTGTTCGTAGATTTTCATGATGAAAATTTACAAAACCACATGAAAAGCATGGAAATTCTAGGCGAAATTTTTGGTAAGCAAGACAGGATAGCCGAAGTGAATAAATTTTATAAATCAAAATTCGAGCTCGTAGAACAAAGGCTCGCCAAAGCCAAAAATACGACCAAGCCCAAAGTTTACGTAGAATTTAGCGAAAAGGCGGGCGCTAGCGTTTTCGGCGTATCGTATGACGATAAGATGTGGGGAGCCTTCGTCAGCGCCGCCGGCGGAGAAAATATCGCAAAAGGGCTGATAAAAGGCGCCTCCTCGCCGCTCAATCCGGAATTTATAGTCAATAAAAATCCCGATATTATCATATTTGCGGGGAATTATTTTCCAAACGGCGGCAAGAACATCCCGCTAGGCTACGGCGTAAGCAAGCAGGAGGCCGCGGCAAATTTTAATGATTACGCCCAAAGGAGCGGCTGGCAAAACATAAACGCCGTCAAAAATCATAAAATTTACGCGATCTATCACGATCTAAGCAGGCATATTTTCGATTTTGCGGGGATTTTATTTTTCGCGAAAAAAATACATCCCGAGCTCTTTGCAGATATAGATCCTGCCGCAGAGCTGAAGGAATTTTTCGATAAATTTTATCCGGTCGAATTTAGCGGAACGTGGATGATCGATTTTTAATGTCCGCAGAATTTTATAAAAGCCTCGTCTTTAGAAAAATTTTATTAATATGCTGCGGCACGGGGCTTTTATTAGTTTTATTCGTACTTGATATAGCAAACGGGCCCGCAAACTACGGTTTTTTTGAAATTTTACAATCCTTCTTTTCGCGCAGCGCAGATAAAAACCTAAGCGTTATAGTCTTTGATATGAGGCTGCCTGCGGCTATAGCGGCTGTTTTAGCGGGAGCGAGCCTAGGACTTAGCGGCGCCGTCATGCAGACCCTACTAGCAAATCCGCTCGCTAGCCCCTACACCCTAGGAGTGGGCTCTGCGGCGGGCTTTGGAGCCGCCGTCGGCATAGTATTTTTTGCGGGGAATTTTTTAAGTATAGGATTTTTTGCATTTTTCTTCGCTATTTTAAGCATCGTTTTCATATACCGTTTATCAAATCGCATAAATCTAGGCTCTTCGGGCATCATTTTAATAGGGATCATTTTGGTTTTTATCTATCAGAGCCTGCAGGCCTTCGCGATATACGTCGCGGATGAAGCGGAGGTTTCGAGTATTGTTTTTTGGACCTTCGGCTCGCTTTCAAAGGCGAATTACGCGAGCTTATCGATTATGCTCGTCGTATTTGCGGCGGCATTTTTTATATCGCTTTACAATGCTTGGAGCTTTAACGCGATCTTACTAAGCGACGAAATAGCTCAAAGTATGGGCGTTTGCGTGCGCTCTTTTAAAATAAAAATGCTGATCTTAGCCTCGGTCTTAACCGCTACTTGCGTCTGTTTCGTGGGCACGATCGGCTTTGTTGGACTACTGGGAGCGCACATATCTAGAATTTTAATAGGCGCGGAGCAGAGATTTTTCCTTCCGTTTTCAGCCCTGATAGGAGCTCTGCTTCTTTCATTTTCATCGATTTTGAGTAAAAATTTAATAAGCGGCGTAATCTTTCCTATCGGCATAATCACCTCATTCATCGGGGCGCTGTTTTTCCTAGCGATCGTGCTAAATAAGGGGCGCGGATGAGGGTTGAGGGCTTAAGCTTTTCATACAAAAACAAAGAAATTTTAAAAAACATAAGCTTCGCCGTAAACGAAGGCGAAATTTTAACGATCCTGGGCGTAAACGGCGCAGGCAAAAGCACGACGATGAAATGCTTAGCGGGGATTTTAAAAACGGATGCTAAGATTGATCTGTGCGGCGCGAGCGTCAAGGAGATCGGCTATCTGACGCAAAATATTATGCAAGAAGGCGGACTTAGCGTATTTGAGCTGGTGCTTTTGGGCCGCATTTCGAAGCTAAATTTTAAAGTAAGCCGCAGCGATCTGCAAAGGGTAGAGCATGTGCTAAAGCACGTGGGCATCGAGCACCTCGCAAAAAGAAGCTTTAGCGAGCTCTCCGGGGGCCAACAGAGGCTGGTGCTCATAGCTATGGTTTTTGCAAAAACGCCTAAAATCATGCTTTTGGACGAGCCTACCGCAAATTTAGACCTGCTTCATCAAAAAGATATATTAAATTTAATAAGAGACTACACGAAATTTTATAAAATTTCGACCGTCATAAACATCCACGACATCAATCACGCTCTGAATTACGGCGATAAAATAATGGTGCTGCATGACGGCGAGATAGCGTTTCTAGGCGCGCCGAAAGATCTGGATACAGCCCTACTGAGCGAGGTTTTCGGCGTGGAATTTGAACTTCTTCAAAACAGAAGCGGCAAAAAATTTATCGCAAATTTTTAGCGCTTCTGCGCGGATTTGATCAAATTTGACGAAAAGAAATCGTAAATATCGCGCCTTCGTCGGAATTCGAAGCGCTTATGCTCCCTCCGTTTTTTTCGATTATCATCTTACTCATGTATAGCCCGAGCCCGCTGCCCTGCTGTTTCGTCGTAAAGTGCGGCTCAAAAATTTTATCTAGCTGCGCTTCGTCGATGCGGCTTGCGTTATTTTCGATCGTGATTACTCGCTCGCCCTGTTTTAAAAATGAGCAAATTTTAATCTCGCGCCGTTTAAGCGGCACGTCCAAAAACGCCTCCTTTGCGTTGTTTATGATATTTATGAGCACCTGGATGAGCTCGTTTACGTTGCCATAAAGCGTGAAATTTTCTTCTATCCGCACGCTTATGTCGATGACGTGCTTTTTAAGCGAGGCATTTAAAATTTTACGCGCCTGCTCGATCGCCTCGCCGGCGCTAAATTCCCTCTTCGGCATGTTTGGGTTGAAGAAATTTTTAAAATCCTCGATCGTATCGCTCATAAATTTCACCTGCTCGCCCGCATCCCTGATGCCGCCCTCGAGCCTCTCGTTTGAAAGCTTGCCCCGCTCGCTATAAAGCTCTAAATTTATGAGCGTGGAGCTGATCTGCGATAGCGGCTGACGCCACTGATGCGAGATATTGCCGATCATCTCGCCCATGAGCGCGAGGCGGCTTTGATTTATCATCAAAAGCTGGGTTTGCATCTTTAAAGTCGCGTTTTTTTTGTGAATTTTATAGATACAAAATATGCAGATCAAAAACACCACAAGCAAGCTTAGGCCGCTAACGACAAACTCTTTGGTGTGATAGAGCAGAATGCTTTTTATCGGAATTTTAAAGCTTATCATCGCGATCGTATCGCCTAGGCCACCTTTGAAATTTCCCACATCGCCGTAGAGCTCTTGCATCTTTTTAGGCGCTGCGTTGATGCTGTGGCACTCGGTGCACGAAGGCTGAGAGTTTGTTATCGGCAGACTCAAAAGATACGAGGCACCGCCCTTATCATAGACGATTCTGGAGTATTCTTTGTATCTATTTTCTTTAAAGCCCTCTAAAATTTCATTCTCAAACTCGCTTCCCTCGTGCTCGGGATTGAGTGGTTCGGTAGCGACGAGCTTGTAGTCGTAGTTGATGTGATTTTTGGCGAGCTGAATTTTATAAATTTCGCGCGTTATGTAGGTCGAGGACATCAGCCTCGGATCGAAAAAATCCTCGCTTAGAAGCTTTTTTTCTTTAAGCTCGTTTATTAGCGGGCGCTGCACGGTCGAGACGTAATCGCGCACCGCATTCATCGTATCTAGGATATAAAACGCCTCGCGCCTCGTGTCCTTTAGCGCAAGCTCGCGGTAGAAGTTAAAAACCAAAGCCGTAATTACGATATATAGCAGCACGAAAACCGCTACGATAAATTTAAATTTATACTTCAAAGAGATACCCCACCGCATATAAATTTTTGATCACGTCCTTGCCGATCTTGCGGCGCAGCTCTTTGACGATCGCCTTGATCGCCTCCTTGCTGGGCTGCTCGAACTCCCACATGTAGTCGAATAGCTGCTCGTAGGTTACGGTTTGATTTTTGCGCGCTAAGAAGTACTCCAAAAGCTTGCTCTCGCTTTTGGAGAGGTGACAGGCGCTGTCTTTGACGTAGATGATCTTTTTGGCAAAATCATATTTCAGCTCATCGTTTATACTCAATATCGGCGTGTGATTTATCAGCTCCGCAGCGACGTCTTGCAGCGCCTTTATAAAGGCGTTTTTGTCGTACGGCTTAGGCAGATACCTAGTGATCTTAAGCTCCACCGCCCGCCACAGATACTCCTGCTCGGTGTGGCTCGAAAGGATCACGATCGGCACCGAGATGCCGGCAGCACGGATCTTTTTAACGACCTCTAGCCCGTCCATATGCGGCACACCGATATCAAAAACCAGTGCGTCGTACGAACCGCTCATCGCCTCATCAAGCGCCTCCAACCCGTCCTTAACCCCCACTACTTCGCCGAAAAACAGCTGCAGCGATTCGATTATATTTTTTAAAATCCCGGGCTCATCCTCTAGGCAAAGAACCCTTTTATTGGACAAAACATCCAATAATTCGTAATCTTGCATACTCTATCCGCCTCCAAGTTTAGCGCATTTCATTCTTAATCGTCTCTTAAAATATAACTCGCTTAAATTATATAAATTTAGCATTAAACTAACGTTAAAAAATATACCAAAGCGGTTTGCACACCAATTTAGACCTCAAACCGCATATGTGCGAGCTTTGTGCCTGCATAAGTTGGATAAAAATATCACAAGAACATAAAAAGGCGGGGCGATAAGCTTGATATTAAATTTTACCGCCTCGCAGGCGGTATATGAAAGGCGGTAAAATTTTATTTGAGAGGTGCTTGCATATGCATTTCGCAGACAAAGGCAATCAAATCATAAAGATCTATCAGCTCCGCAGCTCGGCGGAATAGAATTCAAAATTTAGCCCAAGCCGGGCATGCTAAAGTTAATGTGAATGCTCCATCTTTGAGTGATCCATGCCGCCATGATCCATATTCTCCATCGAGCCATGATTCATATGCGAATGATCCATCCCCTCCATCGAACCCATATCGTGGCTCATCCCACTCATCGAGCCATGATCCATCATAGAATGTTCCATGCCGCTCATGCCTGGATCGGTCATTCCAAAAATCATCGCGACGTGTCCTAGCACCAAAAATACAATCAGCGCCAAGAAATGAAATTTAAGCCTAGCTCTAAATTCCGCTCCTTTTGCGATAACTCCGAGCTCCAAAAGTAGCAGCACTAGCGCAGGCAGCGCCGCTGCTACGTATGCCGCCAAAGCTAAAGCGTCCGCAGCGCCACGCAAATGAATAGCGGGCAAAATTTTAACCGCTACGTAAATGATTAATATCGTAAAATAAGCGCCGAGAATGATGCTAAGGCATTTATTGATTTTTAGTGCCAAAGAGCCCTCCTTCGCGCGGTACAAGCTAAAAAATTCGCTCGCTACTATCGCTTCTGCTAAGCCCATCGGCACCGCCATAAATAAAATCAAATTCCACGGCTGATTTGCCATCAAAAGTTCCATGTAATTCGTCATTGCCATGTTTTCTCCTTATTTTGGTTTAAAGGGCGCAATTATAGCGGCTTTCGGTAAAAAATTTTAAAACAATAGATAAGATTAAGTGCGCCTTTAATCTTATCTTTCCGTAAAACGATTTGGGCTGCGTCTTAAAACTCGCTCACAAATATTAAATTTTAATCTCGCCTCGCACGCCGCCTCTTCGTATCTAACGTGAAATTTAGAAAATTTATATTTGCAGATGCAGCTGCATTAAATTTAGCCAAAACGCTTTAAATTCCGTAAAATTTCAGTTTTGTAAAGATAAAATTACGACATTTTTTAAAAAGGATTTAAAATGAAAAACACCCTCTTGTTCGCCTGCGCGGCATTATTTATATGCGCTTGCTCCGCTCCAGAGCATCCAAAGCCAGGCGTTTCGCATTGCAGCGAGCCCAAAATGGACGAGGCGTCACATCAGATGATTCAAATTTGCGGCGAAAGCGAGGATCCGCAAATCGAAAATATGCAGTGCAACGAAAACGGACTTTGCTTCGGCACCGCAAAAATCAGATAGCCGAAGCGTCTTGCGGGTGCCAGCGCTAAATTTAACTATTTTAAAGCCGAAACCGAACGCCCGCAAGCGTTCTAGGCCACGCTTTAAAATTTCGCCCGCAATTTAAATTTAGACCCGCTTCACGCGCTGATGCATTTTATCTATCTTATTTTAGCTACGCTCGCCGATTGATCGAGCTGCTCTTGGCGCGTAATTAGGATTTAAAAGTAAGCGCGGCTCACATTTCATAAGTTTAAAATTTTAAAGCGGCATGCAATTTAAAATTTCAGGTCTCTCAAATGCTAGCCGGTGCAAAATTTCGCGCAAGCTCAAAATCCGCGCCAGGCAATTTTGTGCCGCTGCAAAATTTCTAGACCACAACTCCGCTCGGTAGAATTTTTTGGCGGTGCAGATGGAGGCGCAAAATCTGTGCCACGCAACCTTGCACGGATCACACCCGCCCAAATTCCTATGCCGCACGCCGAGACTCATAATCTAATCTCGCTACAAGATCGCTTGCGAAATAGTACAACATCCTTGGTCGCATAGCGCAACCTTGCTCACTGCGTGGTCGAGATCCATAGCTGTAGTGCAAAATGGCGCAAAATTCTTTGCCGTGCGGTAGGAGTTCTCAGAGCAAAAAAAGGCGCGGTATCCTCTACCGACGGTGCAAGTTTACAATCTAGCTCACGCCTTAGAATTCTGTCTCAAACTCATTGCTTAAAATTTCGTCTAAAAAAATCGCGTATGAGAAATTCCGCTTTATCTTTACGGCTTAAAATTTCGTATGGATCGCACCGAGCAAAATCTCGTCACTGCGCGACGTAATCTTAAAATTTCAGCGGTGAGCTCGTAGCGATATTAAATTATGCTTCATTATTACGACTTAAATTCTATCATAAGCCCGCAGATTTAAAATTTTACTTCAAACGACGCCGTAAAATTTCTACCCTTGCCTAGGCACATATCTCTCGGTGCCTGCGCCGCTCGCACTTAGCGGTGACGCTATATCTTTGCCGATAGCAATCCTCGCACAGGGCGCCTGCCACAGCGCGTAGAAAACAAAGCGCGCCTCTTGCATAATCGTAGCCTCTAAAAAATTTTAAGCGACCGCAAAATTTTAAAATTTAAAAGCAGCCTTCGATTAAGCCGATTTTTATAAATTTGGATTTGCTTTGTAGCAGCGCAATCTGGTGAGCAAGGCGCAACTATAAGTTACGCAGCTAGCTTTACGTCAGCTGCTTAAACATTTCGATCTGCTCCTTCGTAAGCTCGATCAAATCATCGTTTGCGTATTTAAGCGATGTCTCCAGGCTTGCGATGAGCTCCTTACGGACGAAGCTCACGCTAAAAAGCGTCGCCCAAAATCGCGCTCCGCTGCCCGTGCTCGGATCTTCCAAGACCGCTCTAATCGCAGCTACCGCAGCAGCATCGTCCGCCGCACCTAGCACCTCGTCCACGAGCGGATATTCACCTGCGCCGTCGCCCTCGTTTAGCGAGCGCAAAAGCGGCTCAAGCGCCTCGTCGCAGGGATTATCACGCAAAAACTCCCGTACCGCGCGAAACTCTGCCACAAGCTGATCTGAAAGCTGCGCAGGCATCGGCTGATGAAGTCTCAAAAAGTCTAATGCCGTTTGCTTGTCCATACAATTCCTTTTAAATGATATGCGCGATTGTAGCTAATTTTGGATTGCAAAGAGATAAATTTACTCTAATTTATCAGCTACTTCCGTCATAAATTCTCAATAATCTTAAATAATTAGACAGTGGTTTTTAGGGACGATTTTTGATGGCTTTGCGGATTACAAAATAAAATTCTAAAATTTTGTGCAAATAAAAAAAGCCCCCGCGGACTGCGGGGGCTTATAAGCTTGATCTGTTTAGTCTGGCAGAATTTGGCAGACTAAAAAGGATTATTCCTCGATCTTGCCGGTTTTGATGCGGCGCTCGTAGATTTCGCGCATCTCTCTGATGTCATTTTTGACCTCGAATACGCCGTGCCAATGCGAATAATCAGGTCCGCCCATTAGCGCGCCTTGGCGCATTCTGCGACCCTCGTGGTGCCATGAAACATAGTAGATTCGCTGGAACGCATCCGCCCAAGGATCGTCTTTTAGAAGTTTCTTTTCCTTAAGCTCTTTTAGCATCTTAGTCGCTTCGTCGTTGTAAACGTTATATAGAAGTACCTGCTTATCGCCCATCTCGAAGAAATTATTCGTGTGGGTCTTGGCGTGGCATTCTTTGCAGACTTGCTTCATCTCCGCGCGCGCCGCCTCAGGACCGTTTAGGTTACCCGCCAAAGGATTGCCGACATTTAGTTTGCCGGTATTTAAAAACTCGCTTACCGCGGTCTCATTACCGCCGGTGCGTAGATTGCTCTTAGGCTGCCACAAATTCCACTTCAAGCGTTGAGATACGTTGTGAGTGGAGTTTAGATCGCCCACACCGCCGCTCATATGGCAGGTCGCACATGTAGGAGCGCGGTAGTCAGGAACCGCCCAAGTACCAGGAGCACTATCGAATTTCCACTCATTGCCTTCAGCGTTAAATACGTGTCCGTGCATTGAGTTATTGTAAATTTCGATATCCGGATGATCAGGTCCTAAGTGGCAAGATGCGCAAGCGGCAGGCTTACGAGCTTCGGCGATCGAAAATTTATGACCCGAGTGGCATGATTTGCATCCGCCTACGCTACCGTCCGGATAAACCGTACCGATGCCGTAAACGGGCCAGGTCTCTTTGGTAGGCTTGTTATGCTCATCCATTTTAACGACGCTACCGTGGCATTGAGAGCAGCCGGTAATATCAGGTGCATGTTTAAGATCAGGGATATCACGTCCTTCGTAGTGATACATTAGATCAACTATTCCTTTGTTGGCTTGCATTTGCATAGCGCCTCTTGCGTGACCGCTGTTTTCAAACTCTTTAACCTCGTTGCTGTGGCATTTGGCACAGGTTTTTGGGCTAACTAGCACCGAAATATGATTGTCTGTGTCTTTCGGATGCGGCTCTTTAGCTGCCATAGGGCTATCTGCTGGCTGCGAGTGGCAGTCGGTACAGCTAACGCCTACGTGAGCGTGGCGGCTCATCTTCCAATCCGCAACGACGCCCGGAGTTTTTTCGGCATGGCACTCGACGCAGCGTCTAGCTAGCGGCGTAAGCTGCCTATTTACCTTTAAATTCTTCGTAAGACTAACGTTTACAGAATTGCTTACGTTCGCGTCCGACGCGGACATATTCGCATGCTGCGCGGGCATTTCTGCGAATGCAAACGATGCGATACAGGCTATTAAAATAGCGACTTTTTTTAGCATTGCTTCTCCTTTACTTGGTTTTGTTATTTTCTTGGTTGTATTTATCCCAATATTTGGTGATTTCGATGCCTAAATTTTTATGACCGACGTTTTCGTGGCACTGCACGCAGGTTTTGCCGGTAGTGCCCGCGAAATAATCCCTATGCGCGAGCCAGGCTTTATTTACTTGATTATTCTGCTCTTTTAAATTTCGATGGCAGCTTAGACAGCCGCTTTCATAAACGAAATGATTTCGCTCCTTACGTTTTTCTTGCCAGTCGATCTTATCTGCGTCGGTAAAGACCGTCTTGTAGACATCATTTGCAGAGGTTAGAGCCTTGGTCCAAAGATACATAAAGGTATTTTCATGAGAGACGTGACAGGCGACGCAATCAGCTTTGAAGCCTTGCGGGTTATTGCCGCCATGAACGTCATTGTGAAAGGCGTTTGCCATCGGCTGCATCGTATGACAGGATACGCAGAATTTATCGGTGCCCGTAAGGTGAACCATCTCCGCAATCCCAAGAGAAAGTATCATTCCTATAAGCACACAAGCGCCCACGAGCAGCACAAGAGTTTTCTTTTTCATAGGTTTCCTTGATTTTAAAATTTCTTCGCAAAATTTTTAGTATTTGATAATTCGAAAAGTGGTATTTTATTATAAAAAGATTAAAAGCCGCTTATTTTCTAACCTTTTGTTAAAATTTATTAAATGAAGATAAAATTTTAAACTAAGTTTTTAGTTTAACGGAATATAATCCATTAAAATTTCAATACAAGGAGAGATCATGAAAACGATCCAAGCGGCTGAGATTACAAAAGTAGTCAGCGAGCTTTGCAAAAAAGCCTGTTATCACGTCACGCCAGATATGCGCGCGGCATTTGAGAAAGCGCGCGAGAACGAGACTTCACCTATCGGCAAAGATATCTTAGGCAAGCTCTTGCAAAATGCCGATTTGGCGGCGAAAGAGGTCGCGCCGATCTGCCAAGATACCGGTATGACGGTGGTTTTTGTCGAACTCGGTCAGGATGTACATATCGAGGGCGGATATCTGGAGGATGCTATCAACGCAGGCGTCGCGGACGGCTACGTAGGCGGCTACCTACGTAAATCCGTGGTCGCAGAGCCGCTTTTTGAACGCAAAAACACCACAAACAATACTCCTGCGGTCATCAATACCCGCATCATCCCCGGCGACAAGCTTAAGATTAAAGTAGCTCCTAAGGGCTTCGGTAGCGAAAACAAATCGGTACTAAAAATGCTCGTTCCCGCAGACGGCATCGAGGGGGTAAAAAAAGTATTTTTAGAGGCTGTTAAATACGCTGGTCCTAACGCTTGCCCTCCTATGGTCGTAGGCGTCGGTATCGGCGGCACGATGGATAAGGCGGCGCTTTTGGCCAAGCAAGCCGCGGTTCGCTCGATCGACAGCAGAAATCCCGACGAGCGCTACGCCAAGCTAGAGGATGAGCTACTGGAGATGGCGCGCGCTACGGGCGTCGGTCCGCAGGGTCTGGGCGGCATAAATACCGCCGTTAAGGTAAATGTAGAGTGGTATCCGACCCACATAGCGGGGCTTCCGGTCGCCGTTAATATCAACTGCCACGCGGCTCGCCATGCCGACGCTGAACTATAAGGAGGAAATCATGTCAGAAGTTAAAAGAATTACCGCACCTTTCGATAAAAGCGTAGTAAAAAGCCTAAAGGCGGGCGATAACGTCCTAATCAGCGGCACCATCATCGCAGCTCGCGATGCCGCGCACAAGGCTCTAACCGAAACCCTCGCTCGCGGCGAGAAGCTACCCGTAAATTTAGCGGGCGAGACGATATATTATCTGGGACCGACCCCTGCCAAACCGGGTCAGGCTATCGGTGCCGCAGGACCTACGACTAGCGGACGCATGGATAAATACACTCCGGCGATGATAAACGAAGTGGGCATCAACGGCATGATCGGCAAGGGCTACCGCAGCGACGCCGTAGTCGAAGCGATGAAAAAATCTGGTTGCGTCTATATGGTCGCTATCGGCGGAGCGGGCGCGCTGATTAGCCAAAGCATCAAAAAATATGAAGTGCTGGCCTATCCAGAGCTCGGCCCCGAGGCGGTTGCGCGACTTACGGTCGAGGATTTCCCAGCTATCGTAGCGATCGACAGCGAGGGCAATAACTTCTACGAAGTCGGACAGGCGCCTTATAGAAAAATTTAAATTTTCTAGCGGCGTCCGCGCGGCGCTTTTTGCAGTGCGAGCGTTCGTAAATTTATCGGCGTTCGCTCGGGCATCCTAAATTTCGCAGCATAATTTGCGGCGTTTATTCCGCGAAATTTTGCGGCTCGGCGCAGTGGAATTTTATAGCGAAATTTAAATCGCGCCCGTAAAATTTTATCTCTTTTACGGCACGGAATTTTTAAAATTTCGTGCCGCTTAAATTTCTACCAAGATTCCGCCTTTGCTTCATTTAGACGATCCGCCGCTAAAATTTAACCATAAATTTACGCAAGTCTAAATTTTAAAATTTCGTCGCCGTTCCTAAGCGAATTTAAAGCCTGCAAGCGTCATAATCGGATTTAAATTTTAGGAGGGGCGATTGAGCGCGAGCGAGCTGGAGAAGATCAGGCTGGGGCTTTTGTATAAGGCGAAAAGAAATACGATCTTCGTGGCGGCGTGCATGCTCGGCTACGGCGTGTTTTTGTTATACAAGCTACGCGACGGAGGAGGCATGGCGGATTTGTTGCCGTTTATCGGATTATTTGCGGTTGTTCTTATAGTAGCCGTTTTGTGCGATCAGGCCTCCATAAAAGCTACGATAATCCAAGCCGCGGGTCTTTTTATAATATGCCTATTTCTAGTTGATTTACAAAATCGCCCCACGATTTCCAAATATATCTTACTCGCGATTATGACTTTAATCTTGGCCGCTTCGAGCTTGTTTGTATTGTTTAGAGACTTTAAGCAAGACTATTCGGCAAAATTTCGGTGCGCTTTTAAAGAGCACTATCTAATGCCCTATTTTAAGGCGTTCGGCTATCGATATGAAATTTCAGGTGATATCGATCCCGCCAAACTCAAGCTCTCCGGGCTCTTTTTTCGACTAGATAAATTCAAAGGCGGCAACGATAGGGTCTCGGGCGTTTATGACGGCGTGAAGTTCGCATTTTGCGACGTGAGCTTATTTAATAGATTTTCGGAAAGCGAAATCCTCGGCACCTTTTTCTGCGCGGAATTTAACAAACGCATAAGTGCCAAAACCCTGATTTTTCCCGCTCGCGCCGGCGCGCCGAACACCCTCGGGCTAAAAAAGATCGATATGGACGATGCGGAGTTTAACGTCGCCTTCGCCGTGTATTCCGCGGACGCGGCGGGCGCGATGTATATTCTAACGCCCGCCTTTATGCGCAGGCTCTTGCGCTTCGCAGGCGCCGTAGCCGCGCCCGTTAGCCTTAGCTTCGCAGATAGCAAAATTTACATTTTCGTAAATACGGGGCGCGACAATTTCGAGCCCGACATCGGCGAAAGCGTGTTGCGCCGCGACCCTGCCGCGCAGCTCAAGCGCGAGCTTTCGCACTTTTTAGCGATCGTAAAAAACCTAAAACTAAACGAAAGAATTTGGAGCTAGCGGACGGACGGCTCGTCGCAGCTTTGCGTGTCACAGCCTCGCGCACTATAACTTCACACGCCGTGCTGCGACCTCACGCGCCGTAAAATTTGGAATTTTAAAATTCCGCTTTTTGATTTCGCGCTTTGGAATTTCACGCGCCTTAAAATCCCGCGCGTTTTGAAATTTAAAATTTTAATCCACGCTACGAAATTCTGCACCGTAAAATTTGAAATCCTGAAAATAAAATCCGCGCCTTGAAATTTTACGCTTTGAAATTTAAAATTTTAAAATTTCGCAGCCGAAATCTTACGCGCCTGAAATTTGAAATTTTGTCGCGCCTTGAAATTTTACAACCCCAAAGCCTTGAAATTTAAAATCCAAATCCGCTTGCTGTGGAATTCTACGAAATTGCGAAATTGAGAAATTGAAATTCCTTGAAGTTGCAAAATTCCGCAAGGGCTGCCGTTTGAAATTCGCCTTTCAAAGCATAAGGCTAAGCAGCAGCAAAAATCCGATGAAGCTTAGGGCGTTGCCGAAGGAGCCGCCGATGTGATCGCCGAGCCGCGTCAACACGAGCGCGCCGCCTAGACGCAGACCTATTTGTAGCGCCACGCCCGCGATAAAATCCGCTACGCGCCGAAGTCCGCTGCGCGTATCGCCGAGCTTCATGCCGCGGCTTTGATTCCAAAGCCCGCTTACGCGGTAGTCTTTGTAGCGAGCGCGGAGAATATCGCCGTTTTGCAGCTCGAAGCTCTGCGAAGCGTCCTTCGCCTTGGCGGGTACCGTGGCTTCGGCAGAGCGGGTGGAATTTATAGAATTTGCTGCGTTAGTAGAATTTGCAGAGCTTGTGGAATTCGCTGATTTCGCAAAATTCTTGATGCTCGCAGAATTTGTGGAATTTTCTGCGCCTAAATTCTTAAATTTCATGCAATTTTTGCCGTCCGCAAGCTCCGCTAAATTTTGATCCGCACGTAGCGCGCCGGAAACGATCTGCAGCTTGTTTTCGCCCGATAAATATAGCCCATCCAGCGCGAAGCCATAATAATAAACGTCGCCGCTTTGCAGCACGCGCACGCCGCTAGCATAGCCCTCCGCTTCGCCGCTTCGCTTGGGCTCTTTGGAGTGCGAAAGCGCTGCGAATATGCGTCCGAACTTTGCGGCGCGCCAGTCTCTTCGCATAAACCTAAAGCTGCAATATGCAAAAGGCGCGAGGACGGGTAGGGCTATAGCCACCGCAGGATCGCTCTTTTCAAAAATAAAGATTATGCAGTAGATGCTCATTGCAGTCAGCGCTACGCCGAAGGCTGCGAATATCGCGGCGAGTGCCGTGCTACCGGCGTCCTTCCAGCGCTGCGCGCCCAGGCTTAGATTAACGAAATCTAGCGGAAGGACGGAAGCGGCGGAGTTTATGCCGCTACGATCTTTGTCCGATAAATCAGATACCGCAGAATTTTGACGTACACTTGCCGCGGTATAGCTATGTGCGTCGTAGTCTAAATTTGCGGTAGCGGGATTTCCGCTACTTGAAACTTCGCAGCTAGGGCGCAGCGCGGAATTTTCACCGCTTAAATCGCTGCGGGCGGAATTTGAGCTCGAAACCTCATATATCACCGCCAGCTCGTCTCCCTCGCGTATCGGCAGATAAAGCCCGTCGCGTTTTAAGTCCAAAATTCCCGCAAAGCGCAAGTGCTCCAGCATAAAGCTAAATTTCGCCGTGTCTGCAGCCGCGGGCTCAAGCTTGAAATCCCTGGCCGTGCCGCGAGCAAGCTTGATACGTCGCGGCGAAAGAAATTTAGAAAACCCCATGAGCGCCTTTTAGATCTCGCAAAATTTTGCCCCGCCTATTTCGCGGCGGATTTTTTGCGGATCTGGATATTGATGAGTTCCACCAGCAGCGAAAACGCCATCGAGAAGTAGATGTAGCCCTTAGGTATGTGAAAGCCCAGCCCGTCGGCGATCAGCGAGACGCCTACCAAAATCAAAAATGCAAGCGCTAAAATTTTGATCGTCGGGTTTGCGTCCACGAAGCGCGCGATCGCGCCGCTAGCGAGCATCATCACGCCCACGGCGATGATCACTGCGAGGATCATCACAGGTAGGTGCTGCGCCATGCCCACGGCGGTGATGACGCTGTCGAGCGAAAAGATGATGTCTAAAACGGCGATCTGCACGAGAGTGCCGCCGAAGCTTGCCTTGCCGCCGCCGGCGCTATGCTCGTGCGCCTCGCCGGTAGTGCTGGAGTGGATCTCGAGCGTGGATTTGACGAGCAGAAACAATCCGCCGCCGATCAGCACGAGATCGCGTCCGCTAAAATCGCGCGTAAGCACGCTAAATAGCGGCTTGGTAAGCCCCATGATCCAGCTTAGGCTAAGAAGCAGCAGTATGCGCGTGAACATCGCAAGCGCGAGCCCCATTATACGGGCGCGTCCGCGCTGTGCCTCGGGCAGGCGGCCGCACAAAATCGCGATAAATATGATATTGTCGATGCCAAGCACGATCTCAAGCCCCGTGAGCGTCGCCAGGCTGATCCATGCCTCGGGTGAGGCGATCCATTCAAACATCGGTTTCCTTTGGGTGAAATTTAAGCGGTGATGATAGCGAAAGTTTGGTTAAAATTTCTAAATTTTACCGCCTTCGTGCGCGAAACTGCGCGGGGAATTTCGGCGATGCGATGCGGACGGTTTATCTTGGAATTTTACCGCAAGACTATTTCGCTAAAAGGCGCAAAGCGCCGCATGCGCGGCAGAATTGCGGCGCGTGGAATTTTAATGGCGGAATTTTAAAATTTAGGCTATAAATTTACCCGTTTTTAAGCAGGGGGGGGTAGCATTATTTTCTAGAAAATTCACTTCAAGGAGTTAAAGATGAAATATGTGCTAAGTGTCGCGCTGGCGGCATTGTTTTTAGCAGGATGCGGCGAGGACGAAGTAGAGCTCGTGAAAAACTATACTTTGCCTGATTTCAAGTCGATGAGTATCGGCACGGCGATCGAAGGCTCGAAAATCTGCAAAAGTGTTACGTGGAGCAAAGAGGAAAACGGCGGATTAAAGACGGTTAGGATGGTCTGCGACGTGGATATGGAGCGCATGAAAGTAAAGATAGTGCAAGATAAAACCGAGAGCCTTAAATCTTATAAACAAAGAGCATTGGATACATCTTTAAATAATGCTATGATTTATTACAAAAGTAAGGTCTATGATGAGCAAGGCCTGCTTAAGCTAGCAAAAGAACACTGCAAACTCAATGAGGTAAAATTCCAAGAAGCATTTAAAACTAAAGGCAAAATAGAATTCGACGATGAAGACAAGATAGTTGATTGTGACGATAAATTAAAAGGGGAATTTCAAAAAGAATATAGCGTTGATTATATTATAGAATATCTTAAGAGAGCCGTCTATTACTCGCAGCTAACAGTAGAGCAATATGATGCAGTTTTTGGACGCAAAAAAGTAGAGTATCCATCAAAAGCTGTTATTGAGCTAAATTTTATCGTCAATGCCGATAAAAGCATAAGTTTGTCGGATAAATTTATGGTGACCGAAGATGTTGCCGATGATATTATCAAAACAAGTTCGTTCACTGGTAAAAGGGTGGCAGAAGACGCCTTAGTAATTTTCTACGAAAGAAAGTAAGCACCTCATCTTGCGGCTAAATTTTATAAAATTTTAAAATTTAGCCGCTTTTTTGTATCAAAATTTCATTCAAGATTTTACGTGGATTTTAAATTTAAAGCACGATGCCTTCTCGCCGTCAAGGCTAAATTTAAATTTAGCCTTATTGCGGTGCGCGGGCTGAATTTACGCTGCGCGGAATTTTAAATTTTATTCGGACGCGGATAAGCTAGCGAGCCGAGCTTGCGGTTTTAGATAAAAATTCCGACCTTGTACGGGCTCTTGCGAGATATGAAAGCGCGGTTAAAATTCCCACAAGTAGCGCAAGAGTAGGTCATAGCCGAGAACGCAGGCTGTGGGCTATTAAATTTCTTGCTAGCTAGGCAAAAAGCGTATTCGCCTGCCAAAACTAGCGATTATCGTATCGGCTGAAATCGGCGTGCTTTGCATTCAAATATGAGTTTCGGCGTCGTTTGCCAACGGAGTATCAACCGAACGGCAGACTTTGTCTCGCTGATCGAGCAAGCTTGCTGCCGCGTTAATCAAACAGCGAGGGTTGCAGCGATTTGATCTTATAGCTTGCGCGGTGAAAAGGCGTGAATCCGTACTGCTCGATCGCCGCGATGTGTGCGGCCGAGCCGTAGCCTTTGTTTTGCGCGAAGCCGTATTGCGGGTAGCACTGTGCGAGCTCATACATCGTGCGGTCGCGCGTAACTTTGGCGAGGATGCTTGCGGCGCTTACTTCGGCGATTTGCGCGTCGGCTTTTACGAGCGTCTGAAGCCCGCGTACGCCGAAGTTTGCGTTGCCGTCGTAGATGATCTGTCCGCTAAAACCCATAAAATACGCGAGAATCTGCTCAAGCGCCGATCTTAGACACGAGCTTAGGCCCACCTCATCGACCTGTGCGCTTGAAATTTCGACGATTTTGTAGCACGAGTTTTCGATGATCTGGGCGTAGAGCTCCTCGCGGCGCTTTTCGCTTAGCTTTTTGCTATCGGCAAGGCCTGCGATCTCGCGTTGCAGCACGCAGCCCGCGACGCAAAGCGGTCCCGCAAGACAGCCCCGCCCCGCCTCGTCGATACCGCAAATCTGCCCGCTCACTGCGCGTCCTTTCGCACGACGGGCGCAGTCCCGCTTAGCAGGTCGTGTAAATTTAATCTATCTTTGCGGAAAAAGCAGATCAAAAGCCCGATGACGCTAAAGCCCGCAAACACGAAGCACGCAAAGCGAGTTAGCGCCCTAAAGAAGCTTACTTTGCGCCCGCTGCGAACGTCGATGAGGTAAAGCCCTGCGAGCTTATAGCCTGGCGTCTGGGCGCTGCGGGCGTAAAATGCCGCGCAAATCGCGCCGTACACGAGCCAGATAAGCGCGATCGCGGCTTGGTTACGCCACAGAGCTTCCTTTGAGCCCAAGACGAGATAGGTAACGCCGTAAAATAGGGGCATTGCGATGATGAAAAGATCGACGATGAAGGCCTTTACGCGCAGAAAAATCGGCGAAATTTTAGCTTTTTGTTTTGCCATTTTGCTCCGTTTTGGATTAAATTTTAAAATTCCGGCGCGTTAAAGCTGAAAGAATAAAATTTAATCTCGTTGCGGTTTGTTAGCAGCAAATCGGCGTCTAGTTTCCGCGACTGCCGGGCTTGATCGCCTTGCTTCCGGCAGCGCAAAGCGGGCAGGTCGCGGGCTCGTAAATTTCAAACTCGAAATTGCCTAGCGCAAAAAACGGCTTATCTGCAGGCAGCTTGGCGCCCTCTTTTGCGCTGCTGCCCGATAAATTTGCGACCTTGCAAAATCCGCGATTGGCAAGCGCGGCAAAGCCCACGACCTCTCCGCCGAGGTTTTCGATGAGCCTGGCGCTCTCAAGAGCCGAGCCGCCCGTCGTGATGATGTCTTCGCAGACGATAAATCTCTCGCCCTTATGCACTTCAAAGCCGCGGCGCAGGCTCATTACGCGATCTACGCGCTCGGTAAATATGAAACGCTTTTTCGCCGCGCGAGCTAGCTCGTAGCCCGCTAAAATTCCGCCCAGCGCGGGCGAGCAGACGCTGTCAAACTCCACGCCCGCTTTTTCGATGATAGCGGCGAGTTCGTCTGCGAGCTGTCCCGCGAGCCGCGGATCCTCAAGTACTTTGGCGCTTTGCAGATAAAATTCCGAGTGGTTGCCGCTTGAAAGCAGAAAATGCCCTCGCAGATATGCGCCGCAGTCGCGATAGATTTTTTCTATATTCACAGCTCAGACCTTCAAAAGCTCGGCTTCTTTGGCCTTGACTGCGTCGTCGATCTTGGCGGAGTAAGAGTCGGTGATCTTTTGCACCTCGTCGTAGCCCTTTTTAGCGTCGTCTTCGGAGATCGCTTTGTCTTTTTCGAGCTTTTTGATTTCGTCGTTGGCGTCTTTGCGGACGTTGCGAATGCCGATTTTTGCTTTTTCGCCCATCGCTTTGGCCTTTTTTGCGTTTTCTTGGCGTTGCTCGATCGTCATCGGCGGGAAAAATAATTTTACGCTCTCGCCGTCGTTAGTAGGGTTTACGCCGATATTCGCCGCTGCGATCGCGCTTTCGATCGCCTTTAGCATCGGTTTTTCCCACGGAGTGATCGAGATCGTTACCGCATCGGTCGAAAGGACGGTCGCGACCTGATTTAGCGGAGTCTGCGAGCCGTAATAATCCACGAAAATATGATCCAGGATCGCCACGCTCACCTTGCCGGTGCGTAGCGTCGTAAAGTCCTTTTTCAAAGCCTCGATAGCTCGATCGCCGTTTGCTCTTTGCTCTTTATAGATAGCTTCTAGCATTCAAATCCTTTAAATAAAATTTGCGAAATTATAGCGTTAAAAAAATAAGAATAGCATTTAAAAGCGCGGATTTTGCGCTTTTAAATTTTAAAATTTAGAGTTTATTTGGTTGTGTTTTGATCTGCGGAAGTAGCGCTAGCATTGGTATCGCTTGATGCTTGCGACTGGGCAGGCGCGCTAGCTGCGGTAGTATCGGTCGCAGGAGCTGCGGGCGCTTCGATTTTCGTATCCGTTGCATTGGTCTCGCCGCTAATTATGAAATTTGACTCAGTGCTTGCCGGAGCGAAATTAGGCTTTGCGCCTGAAGCTGGTATGGATGGCACGCTAGGGACAGCGTTTGGCACGGATTTAGTAGCATTTGCTTCGATCTTTACGCGATCGACTACGGAAGATTTAGCATCTTGCTGATAGAAATATGCGAGCACAAGTGTATTTATCACGAATAAAATTCCCATCGCGGCGGTAAATTTAGCTAAAAATCCAGCTGGACCCTTCGCACCAAATAAGCTTTCGTTGCTTCCGCTGTATGCGCCAAGTCCGATAGAAGAGCTCTTTTGCAGTAGAACGGAGATCGTAATTATCACGGCAAAAACGACTTGTAAAACCAAAAATAACGTAGTCACTATAAAACCTTTTGAAAAAATTGAATTTGCGATTATAATAAAAGATTTATAAATTTTAAGTTAAGAGTGCACCGCACGAAGCGGTGCGTAAAATTTAGTCTCTACTTGCGCCGAAAATTCTTAGCAGCGAAAGGAAGAGGTTGTAGATGTTTAGATACATATCTACGGCAGCCATTATCGGTGAAGTATAGGTGCCGTTTATAATATTTTTAGTATCGTAGATGATATACATCGAAAAGATTAAAGCCGAAAAAGCTGAAATCGCTATATCAAGCACGGTGCTTTTGAAAAAGAAGTAGTTCAAAAGGCTTAGTACGATAATAGCCACAAGCGATACCAATAGCGGCTTGCCCCAAGAGTCGAAATTTGTCTTTGTATTCATCGCATAAACGGTGAGAGCACCGAAAGTAATCGCCGTAGCCACGAACGCATGCGTTACTACGTCTCCAGCGCCTGCTGCGATATAAATAGCGATCAATTTACCTAGAGTAAGACCGGTAATAAAGGTAAATGCAAAAAGCAAAACCAGCGCGATCGTGTTGGCGCCGCGATTTACGGCTGCCTGCATACCGAAGATCAGCCCCATTAAAACTACCAGATATAAAATCGGATGAAGAGCCAAGCTCACGCCGAAACTCATCGCCACAAAAGCCCCTGCCGCCGCAGCTATCATCGAAGCGGTTAGAAGCGCGTAGGTTTGTTTAATGGTCTGAGAGATTCGTCCTTGTTCCAGTGATGCGTCCGATAGTTCATAGCCGTCCGCGTAATTTCGTCTGTCGTATAGACTCATATCTTTCTCCTTCTTTTGATTTATGAGCGGGGAGTTTAGCGAAAATTTGGTAAATATATAATTAAAAATTCGCAGAATTCTATCTATTTATGAAAGTAATATATAATTCCCGACTTTTTTAAGGAGAAAGTATGCCCAGCCAGTTAATAAATGGAGCTATTAAATTTATGGAAGAAAATTTTGCCGAGCATGCCGAGCTTTTCGGAAGTCTGGCAAATCATCAAAAGCCCCACACGCTTTTTATCGGCTGCTCCGACTCGCGAGTGGTGCCGAGCCTAATTACCTCGACGCTTCCAGGAGAGCTTTTCGTCGTACGAAATATTGCAAACGTCGTTCCTCCATACCGCATTAGCGAGGAATTTTTAGCGACTACCTCAGCGATTGAATACGCGCTGTATTCGCTAAATATCAAAAATATCATCGTTTGCGGGCACAGTAACTGCGGAGGCTGCGCGGCGCTGTTTTATGACGCAAAAAAGCTCGAAAAAATTCCAAACGTAAGGCGCTGGCTAAATTTAATGCAGCCTGTAAAAGACGAGGTCGAAAAGCTCAAAGATCTCGGCGCCGACAAGCGCGAGTGGATCACCGAGCGGCTAAATATTATAAATTCCATGCAAAATTTACTTAGCTTTCCTGGCATCAAAGACGCCTACAAAAACGGCGAGATTAAAATTTACGGCTGGCACTACGTCATCGAAACGGGCGAGCTATTCAACTACGACGACGAAGGCGCGCATTTTACGCTATTAAATAAGGGAATGGATTATGAAAAAATCTATAATCAGCTTTTTAACGATTAGTCTTTTTAGCGTCGCTTTAGCGTTTGCAGACCTCAACACGACCGGCGAGGGAAGCTTTGTAGAGACGAATTCTTCTACTCCCGAGGCAAATCTTACTTTAGAAAACAACAAAACCGAGATCAAAAAGGAAGTCGCTAAAATCCTATCCAAATCCCTCGGTGCGGAGGATGGTAATAAAACTGAAGTAATAAATATGATCGCAGAAAAGGTCGCCAAAACGGAGACTTCACAGAAAAAAACTCCTAACGGCGAGACGCTTATCTCTGTAATCAAAGAGATTAAAAAGCTAAATTTGCAGCGCAACTCCCTGCTTAACGGCGGCGATGCCAACGCGAGCAAAAACGAACTGGACGCCATCGATCGCAATAAAGCCAAGCTCTTTGATCGCCTACCTTTCGCGATTACGCAGCAGGATATGGATATCGAAAGCATAATGTCGTATGCTCAAAATAAAAAGAACATCCAAACTACGCTAAAAAAATACGCCAAAAAGCAGAGCTCTCCCGAATACGTAAATGCAAGCGCGGATTTGGAAAAAATGGAAATGGCGGAGATCTTTTATACCTCACTTATGAAAATTGAGGATATGTTTGTAAACGGCGCAAGCAGAAGCGCGCTTGAAAGCGAGCTAAGTAGTACGCTACTAAATATCCAAACTAGGGATTTTAGCAAACTTAATGATTTGAAAAATAATCTAAGCAGTCAAGAGCAGATAGACGCCTTAGAGTCTAAAATCAACGATTTGAAAAACGATAAGCAGACCTACGACGAGGTGCTTACGTATCTGTCGCGAAATAGCGATCTACTCGCAAGCAGCGTGGTTTTTACGAGCTTAAATTTTAAGTCGGTGATCGATTATATCAACGATAAAATTCCGTTTAAGCTCAGCCACGTAAATTTCGGCAAGCTCATTTTGATCACGCTGATTACGCTATTTTTCTACTCGCTTCGCAGACTGCTCGCTAACATCATCTATTTCGTATTTAAATTCTTTAATAAAAGCTTTTCTCTGGATAGCGAAACTCTAAAAACGCAAGTAGTAGGCATTATCAAGCGTCCGATGGGTATTTTGCTGATTGCTTATTCGGTCGATATCTGTCTTAGTATATTTTATTATCCGGCGCCTGTGCCGATAAAATTTGCAAATTTATTCTCGATCGTTTACGTGGTGCTTTGGGCATGGCTCATCATCGAAATCATCGATGGTTACGGTATTGTCGTGCTTGGAAACATCACAAAAAAAGGCGTCAGAAAAGATATCATAAATCTGGTTGTTAAAATTCTATACGTCATAGTAATCATCATCGCCGCACTTTTGGTACTAAAGCGTCTAGGCTTTGACATCTCGGCGCTTATGGCATCGCTTGGAATCGGCGGACTTGCGATCGCATTTGCAACCAAGGACATCATCGCAAATTTCTTCTCATCCGTGATGCTATTATTTGATAATTCATTTTCGCAAGGAGACTGGGTCGTATTAGGAGACATAGAAGGAAACGTCGTAGAAACGGGCTTTAGAAAGACGACGATCAGAACCTTTGACAATGCTCTTGTTTTTGTGCCGAATTCCAACATAATGGCGCAAAATATCAAAAACTGGAGCCGCAGGAAGGTAGGACGGAATTTAAAGCTTACCATAGGCGTCGAATACGGCGCGAGCACGGCTCAACTGCGAAAGTGCGTAAACGACATCAAAGAGATGCTCAAATCTCACCCGGGTATCGCTCAGTCTGCCGATACGGCGCTAAATTCCAAAGATTTTCGTATGCGCTATAGACAAAATATGGTCTCTATCGACGATTTAGCGGGCTATAAAAGCACCATGTTCGTGGCGTTAGATAGCTTTGGCGATTCGTCCATTAATATTTTAGTTTACTGCTTCACAAAAACCGTAATATGGGCAAATTTTATCCAAACTAAAGAGGATGTTTTATTTAAAATAATGGAGATCGTGGAGCAAAACGGGCTATCGTTTGCCTTCCCATCACAGAGCGTTTATATCGAAAATATCCCGGAAATAGCAAGTGAATGCGTAAAATCAAAAGTAAATTCCAACGACAAAGGAGAGCAAAATGGCTGATTTCGATGACTTCGAAGACGAAGAGTTCGATGAGGACGAATACGAGGACGATGATTTAATCGGAGGCGACGAGAGTTACAACTACAACTACGACGAGGATGATTACAGCTACGAAGACGACGATGGTTTTAACGATTATAGCGATTTGGACAGCGAGGATTATTAGTGTTTAGATCCAGGGCGCTGCCTTTTGATCCGCGCACGAATAAAATCGCGAGCTTGCAGAGTTTGAAATTTCACCACGGCGGGCTTTGCGTGGACTACGTCTCTGCCTTAAATCGAGATATAGCGGACACGCCGATACAAAACGCAGATCTTTTTACGATCATCACGCAGTCGTTCAGGGAGGCGCGCGGCGAGGAGTGCGAGTTTTCACAAATTTCAAAGCTTTATCAAATTTGCCTAGGTTTTAGCCGTATTTTTAACAACGCTTCTGAAATTTACAACCACGATTTTTACTTCGATTGTATCGCGCAGCCCAGCGAGCCTAGCGGCGAGCTAGCGGACGCTTTAGCGCAGGCTTTCGGCGGGATGGAAAATTTTAAAAACGAGTTTTTAAAGCGCGCGCTGGGGCTTTTCGGTAGCGGCTGGTGCTGGCTCGCGTGCGACGAGCGCGGCGCAAATTTAGAAATCATCACGACGCAAAACGCAGACACGCCGATCGTGCGCGGCAAAATTCCACTGCTTGCCTGCGATCTTTGGGAGCACGCCTATTATGCCGATCATCAAAATGCGCGCAAGTTCTACGTGGAGAGCTTCTTGCATTTTGCCGACTTCGGCTTTGCAAGCGACGCCTATTCATGGGCGAAAAAGCAAGGACTTGACTCCGCAAAGCTCTACATTAGCGAGCTTCATCCCGCCGCTTCCTCGCGCTGCGATTGCGGCTGCTGCGGATAAATTCGGACTTTTGCCGAGTAAACTTTAGCGCTGCGGATTTTCGGTTCTCTATGCCCGCCGCGCGCTAAATTTCAAATGGCTACGTCTTCCAATGCCTGTATTTTGCCGTACGGATACTGCGCTATACGACCTGTAGTGCTCCTCTGAGAGCGCTCCCGGCTTGCCGCGCTCTAAATTTACGCAAATTTGATTTTGAGCCCATTTGGCGTCCACGGATTAAAATTTAAGATTTTTAATTTGAAGTTTGTTTGACCATAGCTCACCACTCGTTACGTGCCAAATTCCGAGTGCTTCTCCTTTTCAGCGCTTATATCTTGTGCGCAAATACCGCGTTGCACAGACCTTATGTGAAATTTCGCTTTATCTAGCTCTGCTTTCTTAAAATTTCCACCGCCCGCGTATGGAAATTTAACGCTACGAGCGAGCATCTTGCAAAATTTTAAAGTTGCAAATAAGCCCACGAAATTTTCATACTGAAATAAGCAGCGCATTCTTTGCTTCCGTAATTATATAGAGAGGCACTCTCTACCTCCCTGCCTTGTTCACCCATGCCCTATTCGTAAAATTTTGTTTAATAAAGCGGTTGGTAAATTTTAAAATATCAGCCAGATAAAATTTGCCGCGCCAAAGACAAGGTTGCGGTGAATTTGAATTTGGGCCTGAATAGCACGGCTTGCGAACCGTGGGCTAAATTTAGCGAAATTTGATCGTCAAATTTTACCCTTTCGGCGGTTAAAATTTCAGTGCCGTTTCGGTTTAAAATCCCGCTTTAAATTTTTAAAATTTGCGCTACTTTAGAAGGCTAGTTCATTATGTCTAAAAGACGAGCCGTATCGAAAGCCAAGCTATGCCGCGTCGAGCGATACCTGCGCGCTATGTGCGCCAAAATACGGCGTGGAATTTTAACCGCATCAGCTCAAATCACGCGACGAGTTGCGCTGCACGAGACTTCGTTAATTAAAGCACCGAGCCGTATTTGCGCGCCCTATAAAGCCGCTCGGCATAGAATTTTACTCGTTTAAACGCAGCACATCGCTTCACAAACATAAAATTAGTCCGTTAAGGCGGCACTATTCGCGCGGCATGAACGCCAAACCAAAAGTGCAAACCACGTTCGCTTAAATTCAAAGTCATACTCAATAAAATCCAAAGCCGTACTCACTCGAAACGTAAAGTCGCACCTATTTAAAGCGTATAGCCACGCTCAATCAAAATTTGTCCGAAACGCGAAGCCGAGATCAATCGAAACACGAAGTCGTGTCTATTTAAAGTATAGAGCTACGCCTAATAAAATTAAAAACCGCCTTCCCTCAAAGCACGAAACCGTTCCGCTCAAAAATATTGCGCCTGTAAAACGTAAAGCCGCGTCTGCTTAAAATTCAAACCCTATTTCAAATTTTAAGCCCACTCAAAGCCTCAAATCCACTTAAAATTTTAAAATTTAGCCCGCTTTACTCCCTTGCTAGCCCGTTTTTATCGGATTTGTCGCTGATTAGTTTGCCGCTTTCGTCGTATTTTTTGGCACGCACGAGCCTACCGCGCTCAAACTCGCCCTCGGCTTCGAGCTTTCCGTCTGCGTAGTAGTGCTTCGCCGTGCCCGTTTCCAGGCCATCCTTGAACGTAACTATAGCCTTGAGCGCGCCGTTTTCGTGATATGTTTCGTATAGCCCGTGCTTGCGCCCGTCTCTGAACATTACCTTCGCCGCAAGCGCGCCGCCTTCGTAGTATTCGCGCACGGTGCCGTCGCGCTCGTCGTCTTTGAAATTTTCGACTACGCGCGTCTTGCCGTCCTCGTAAAACCACTTCCAAATTCCCTGTTTGCGGTCATCCTTGTATGCGCCCATCTGCTTTAGCGCGCCGCTTTCGTAGTACCATTTTTCCGTGCCTTGGCGCTTACCCGCCTTATAGTTTCGCACGCCGCGCACTTTGCCGTTTTTGTAATAATCCATGTCTTTACCGTTTCGCAGCCCGCCCTTATACGGATGGCGCGCGCTTACTTCGCCGCTTTCGTAGTAGTCGGTGAAAACGCCCTCGCGCCTATCCGCTTTATACGCGCCCTGCTGCTTTAGCTTGCCGCTTCCCTGATAATACAGCTTGTAAAAACCCTCGCGCTTGCCGGCTTTGTATTCGCTCTGCGACCTCAGCTCGCCGCTATCTGCGTAATAGCTCTTCGCGACGCCGTCGTACAGGCCGCCCTTTAGCGGATATTCGTTTGAAGGCTTATCTCTGCCGTCAAAGTAATCGCGCTGAAGCACCGCGGTGCCGTCCTTTACGTCGATCTCTCTGATAAGCGTCGGTGGCAGCGGCTTTGCTCTGAGGTAGACGACGCCCATAAAATTTACGTCGTAGAGATCCTCGGCACTATAATGCAGCACCTTAAGCGTCCCGCTATAGGGCTTATCCGCTACGAAATATAGGCCGTTTTTCAGGACCGGCTCGGGCTTCATTACGATTTTTGGCTCCAGAGCTTGCGCGCCTAACGCTAAAAACGGAAGCAGGAGCTTTAATGCGCTTGAAAAAGCGAAATTTCGCATTAAATTTAAGCCCAAATTGAGCGAATTTTGCGCGGCTTTGCGGGTTTTCATATTTTGCTTCCTTTGGCTCGGTTAAATTTAAAGAATTTTAAAATTTGAAGCTAAATTTTAGATAAATCCTCGCGGAGTTTGGACTGAGGATTTGGTTTATGGCGTTAGACGCGCGCCGTGTAGGTAGGCCTATCGCGTGCTGTTTAACGGAGCTAAGCGCTAAATTTCGGCGCGCTTTAACACATCCGCGACGATCGTCCACTCGCCAACGAGCCTTTCAAAACTAAAATTTGCATTCGCAGGGCTAGTCGAGGGTAGCTTGACGGGTTCTTTGCCCGTTGTGTTTAAAATTTGAGTTTTTAGGTATTTTTCGCAGATTTCGTGCGCCTTGCCGCCGTTTGCGTAAACTTGCGCGATGTGCGCGCCGCTAAAGATCGGCTCTAAATTTGCAGGCACGACGGCGGTCATTTTGGCGTCACTTGAGCCCTTTATCTCGCAGCAGATCGCAGCGTCGTAGATGGCGATGCGGCGGGCGAGCAGGAATTTTATCTTTTCCTCCGTGCTCGTAGGCGGCGGCGCGTTTAAAATTTGCGCCAGCACCCGCCAGAAGCGATTTTGCGGATTTGCGTAGTAAAAGCCCAGCTTGCGAGAGGGAGCGGAGGGAAAGGAGCCGAGGATTAAAATTTTAGAATTTTGATCGAAAATCGGCTTAAAAGGGTGAGTTTGGCTCATTTTACACCCGCTTTGTATTCGCCGAAAACGCCCGCCGGAGCGCTATAAAATTTATCTTTCATTTTCGCTTATCTCTCGTAAATACCCGAATTTTGCCAGTGAAACAGCTTGGGCTAAAATTGCGCGGCGGCAAAGATTTCGGCGCGCCTGCTTGTTCTGATACGGCGCGCGGTAAAAATTATGATGAGCCTATCGCGGCGCGCGATTTGGGTCTAAATTTCAACTTTTCAAAGCCATAAAGTAGAGCTTTCGCAGCCAAATTTAACGTCTCGCGACGGCAAAATTTTAACCTTTGTGGCAGTTAAAATTCCGTCCGCCGCCGCAACCGCCTCCGAACCGCTGTGCGCTAAATTTTAGGTACTGAGATTACGCGTACGAGCTCGCCTTTTTTGAGCTCCTTGACCTCTAGCGGCGCGACGAGCAGGACGCTATCGTCGTCTAAATTGTTCAAAATCGCGCTGGAGCCCTGCTTTTTGCTTTGCAGGCTAACAAAAAGTCGCCCTTCTCTGTTTTGCAAGACGGCGGGCATAAACTCCAGCCACGGCGTCTTTTTTACGTAGTCGTGATCCAAGATCGCACTAAATTCCGTGTTTTCGTGCATGCCGAAGGATCTTCGCAGATATACGCGCAAAAATAAAATGCACGTAATGAGCGCCGAGAGCGGGAAGCCCGGGAATGCGAAGATATATTTTTCGCCGGTTTTAGCTACGCGCACGTGGCGGCCCGGTTTGATCGCCGCACCTTTTACGATTAGCTCAAATTTTGACTGTAGCGTGCTTTGTACGAAGTCGTAGTCCCCTACGCTCACTCCGCCGCTTGTTAGAAGTATGTCGGCGCTCTGTAAAGCCGATAGGATCGCGCCTTCTAGCTCTTTTTCGTCGTCGCGTACTAGAGGCATTATCATCGCTTCGCAGCCTAGCTGCGTTACTAAATTTGCAAGCGCGATGTGGTTGGAGCTGTAAATTTGAGCGTCGTTTTCGAGCTTTTCGCCGAGGTCTTTTATCTCGCTACCGGTGGCAAGGATCGCTACTTTTGGGCGGACGAATACGCTTATGTGAAATAGCCCTAGCTCGGCTAGCAGCGCGATCTGCGAAAAGCCGAGCTTCGTGCCGCTACGAAGCAAAAGCTCGCCCTCGCGGTAGCTCTCGCCCGCCGCGCGCACGGCAAAGCCTGCGGAAACGGGCTTTGTGACGACGATCTCGCTGTCTTGTACCTGCACGTTTTCGATCGGCAGAAGCGTGTCGCTACCCTCGCACATTAGCCCGCCGGTGAATGTTTTGACGCACTCGCCCGCTTTTGCCGTGGCGCCAGGCATCTTGCCCGCAGGCGTCGTGCCGACGATCTTAAATTTAGCCCCCTCGCTCAGATCCGCGCCCTTTAGCGCGTAGCCGTCCATCGCGGCGGTCGGGCGGCGCGGAGTGCTGAAAGGCGCCGCGACGTCGCTTGCCAAAATACGCCCTAGCGCCTGAGTGATCGCGACTTTTTCGATGCGCGATGACTTTTGCACCGTATTTGCGAAGCGCTCCATCGCGCTTTCAAATTTTTCAAATTCCATCATTTGCCTCCTACGATTTTATAAATTTGATCTTCATTTATCAATTTCGAGTTAAATTTCACAACGAGTTCGCCATCGGTCTCGTAAATTTCAATAATGCCTTTTACGCCCTGTAGTGTGGAAAAATCGCCGCCTTTAGGAAAGTATAAATTCTTAAAAAGTTTTGGATCGCTCAGCCTAGAAAGTAGCGCAAGCCAGATCACACCCAAAACCGCGACGCCAATGCCTAGCGCTTCGATGCCAATTTTGCCAAAAAGTGCGCCGCCGCAGAGCCCGCCCAAAAAACTGCCAAAAAATCCGAACGAATTAAAAATCCCAAGTGCGGCGCCTTTTTGAGCGACTTTGGCAAATTTGGACGCAAGGCTTTGCATAATGGGCTCATGCGCGTTAAATCCCACGAAAAAGAGCATCACGCCCACCACGAAAGCGCTCACCCCGCTAGCAAACGCAAAAATCAAATACGAAGCGATGAAAAAGCAGATGCCGATAAGTAGAATTTGCTTAGCTAGCGCGCGCTTTTCGCCTAAAGCGCCGCTCGCACCCATCGCAGTAAAGCCGAAAATAGCGCCTAGAGCATAAATTTTGGTCAAATCACTTTTGGAAAGTCCGAATTTTTGCACGAGCAAAATTGGAATTAGAAAAAATGCTGCCGTCATGAAAGATTTTTGAAAAAAATTCGTTAAATTCATAAGCATTAAATTTTTGTCACTCAAAAGTGAGCCGAGCGGGACCTTTTGGCGCAGGGAGCGGATATGCGGTTCGGTGGGTACTACGAAAAAAAGCAGCATCAAACATAAAAGCGTAAGCGCTGAACTTAGATGAAATAGGCTGGCAAGCCCAAATTTAGCGCTTAAAAGCGGACTTAAAATCATTGCGACACCAAAGCTCACGCCTATCATCGCGCCCATTACCGCCATCGCCTTACCGCGCTCTTCCTCTCGCGTAAAATCGCTAATTAGTGCGGTAGCTACGGCTCCTACAGCACCGCAGCCTTGCAAAAAGCGCCCAAAAATCATCGTATAAATATTCTCGCTAGCCGCGCAAACGCAAGCGCCCAGGATAAAAAGCGCCAGTCCTATCGCAAGGGTTTTTTTACGTCCGATCTTATCGCTTAGCACTCCAAATGGCGTTTGCAAAATCACTTGCATAATCGCATAAATTCCAAAAAGTAACCCCACTAGGCTTTCGTTTGCGCCGTGTAAGCTCAATGCATACAGGCTAAGCACGGGCAGCAAAATAAATAATCCAAAAAACCTCGTAGCGATGATAAAACTAAGCGGAAGGACGCTTTTTAGCATAATCTTAGACCTCAAATAATATGAAATTTGTGCCGATTATAGCCAAAAATCGTAACGAATTCTTTGATTTTGGGTAAAATGGCGGCTTAAATTTAAGGAGAGCGGATGAAAATTTTACTTGCGACGAGCAATAAAAATAAGGTAAAAGAGATAAAAGAATTTTTCACGGGATACGACGTGTGCGCGCTCGGCGAGGTGCTGGATCCTTTTGAGATCGACGAATGCGGCACGAGCTTCAAACAAAACGCGCTTATTAAAGTTCGCGCAGTGTATGAGGCCCTAAAAAGTAAAAATTTGCAGAGCGAATTTTTCGTGCTAAGCGATGATAGCGGTATCTGCGTGGACGCGCTGGGCGGGGCTCCGGGGATATTTTCGGCACGCTTTAGTGGAGAGGGTGCAACGGATGCGAGCAATCGCGAGAAATTAGCAAGGAAGCTGAGGGCTTTAAGCTTAGACTCCTCGCCCGCGCATTACACGGCGGCGATCGCGCTAAAATGCGATCTGGGCGAGTTTTGCACGCACGGATTCATGCACGGCACGGCGATCTGCGAAGAGCGCGGTCACAACGGCTTCGGATACGATTTTATGTTTATTCCGCGTGGATTTGACCGCACAATCGGAGAGCTGCCCGCTGAGGTGAAATTTAAAATTTCGCACCGTACGAAGGGGCTGGCGTTGATGCAAATTTTGTTGAAAAATTTAGAAAAACAGATGAGGCTTGCTAAATTTCATTAAATTTAAAGCCGTAAAAAGCGGAATTTAAGAAAAAATATATATAATACGCTTTTTATTCAATCCACGAAAATCTTCGGAGCGTAGCGCAGGCTGGTAGCGCATCTGGTTTGGGACCAGAGGGTCGAAGGTTCGAATCCTTTCGCTCCGACCATTGTGGTGAGTTTAGCTCAGTAGGTTAGAGCATCAGATTGTGGTCCTGAGGGTCGTGGGTTCGATTCCCACAACTCACCCCACTTTATGCGCTCGTAGCTCAATTGGATAGAGCAACAGACTTCGGATCTGTAGGTTGAAGGTTCGACTCCTTTCGAGCGTACCACTGATTTGATATTTTGCGCTCATAGCTCAGTTGGATAGAGCAACGGCCTTCTAAGCCGTAGGCCAGAGGTTCGAATCCTCTTGGGCGTACCATATTAAGCTCATATTAAGAGCTTTTTGGCTAATATGCGCTTTCTTTTTTGCGGATGTGGTGAAATTGGCAGACACACCAGACTTAGGATCTGGCGCCTCACGGCATGAAGGTTCAAGTCCTTTCATCCGCACCATCCATTCTACGCGTTCCGGATTAGCTCAGCGGTAGAGTAGGCGGCTGTTAACCGCTTGGTCGCTGGTTCGAATCCAGCATCCGGAGCCATATATACTCAAAAATTCCTTTAGACCCCTGATTTTATCGATGTTTAAAGAGCTTTAAGTTTTCTTAGTTTTATAAAAATTTGTTCCAGAAATTTTTTAATATTCTAATTTCTCGTTATGCTTTCTAAGCAATCTAGAATACCTTTTATAAAATTTAAAATTCTCATTTTGTAAATAAATTTGATAAAATTTAGCCATTTATTGATTATAATCAATTTTTTTGCCTAAATAAAATCTTAAAATTACTAACTAAATTTTTTATAAAGGATTTTCTATGAGCGACAATATAGAGATGTTCTGTCATCAGTGCCAAATGAGCGTACCCGAGGGCTGCGGCGCAAAGGGTCAAGACCGCGGCACCTGCGGCAAAACCTCGACGCTGGCGTTACTTCAAGACACTATGGTTTTCGGGCTTAAAGGCCTTAGCGCCTACCGCCACCACGCACACGAGCTCGGCGCCGATACTAGCGCGGTCGATACCGTTATGGCGGATACGTTGTATTTCACGCTGACGAACTCAAATTTTAACTTTGACGAGCATATCGCGCAGCTGATGGCTGTCGGAAGCGCGGGCGTGCAGATGATGGATATCTTAAGCGAGGCGCATACCGCAAAATTCGGCGTACCGACCCCAGTTAAAGTTAGCCAAAACAAAGTCGAGGGCAAGGCGATTTTGGTCAGCGGACACAACCTGCACGCTCTTGAGGCGCTGCTAAAAGCGACCGAGGGCAAGGGCATCAATATCTACACCCACTCCGAGATGCTTCCTGCACACGGCTATCCGCAGCTTCGCAAGTATCCGCACCTAAAGGGCAACGTCGGCAAGGCGTGGTTCGATCAGACCAAGCTTTTTAACGAATTTAAAGGCGCGATTTTGATGACCACGAACTGCATCGTGCCGCTTCGCTCGTCCTGTAGCTACGCAGACAGGCTGTTTGGCTACTCTATCGCGGGCACAGACGGCGTCAAGCATATCCAAAACGACGATTTTACGCCGCTCATCGAGTGCGCGCTTGCATGCGGCGACGTGAGTATGGACAGCGACGAGAGCTTGGTAACGGGCGGACACTACAAGACGATTTTGAGCCTCGCGCCGCAAATTTTAGACGCGATCAAATCTGGCAAAATCCGCCGCTTTTTCGTCATCGCGGGCTGCGACGCGCCGGGCAAAGGACGCGAGTATTACCGCGAGCTAGCGCTTAGCCTGCCGAAAGACTGCGTGGTTTTGACCTCAAGCTGCGGCAAATTCCGCTTCAACGACGTGGATTTTGGAACCGTCCCTGGCACCGAGCTTCCGCGCTACATCGATCTAGGCCAGTGCAACGACAGCAACGGCGCGGTCAAGATCGCCCTGGCGCTTAGCGAGGCTACGGGCATCGCCGTAAACGACCTGCCGGTCTCGATCGTGCTGATGTGGATGGAGCAAAAGGCGGTCATCATCCTGCTTGCGCTGTTTAGCCTAGGCGTTAAGAATATCAACGTTGGCCCTACGGTGCCCGAGTTTTTCAACGACGAAATTTTGGGCTTTTTGGTGCAGAATTTCGGCCTTCGCCTAATCAGTGGCGACGCGCAGGCGGATCTGAAATACTTCCTGGGCGAATAAATTTCGTAACGAGCAAATCGGGTAAATTTAAAATTCGGCAAAGCTTCGATTTTAAATTTACCCTTTATATAGCGCTTTTAGCGGAGCTAGCCGATCCACTCCGCGGCTATTTTGCGCCGACGCTCATATTTAAATTTCACGACTATACCGTCCTTCTTAATTTAAATTTTAAAATTTCATAATCTCACTAAATGCTTCGAAAAATTTAATTAAGTGCCTTTTTACACATTCAAATTCCAATCGTCTTTGCTATTACAATCCTTCTTTTTCTGTGTAAGTATTTATCTTATCCGTATCGCTGCCGCTTATAGTAACCGCTATAGTGTAGCCGTCTTGATGCTTGGTATCTCATAAAATTTTCCGTATCATCTCATTTTTCGCTATCAGATATTGAAATTTAGTGCCGTTAATTTTATATCCATCTTTATTTAATTCTTCAAGCATCCTCTCTAATAATCGCTAAAATTTTAAATAAATATAGGATTTAAATACGGATTTTAATCTAAATTTTGAGAATACTTTATGAATGCACGGCTTGTGGGAATAAAATTTTAAGCAGATTTTGTGCAAAATTTCAAAATGCAGCTCAAGCTCGCAAACAGATAAATTCACTGCAGCCTTGCGTTTAGAATTCCGCGCTAGTGATAAATTTCGCATCTTTACGTCGATGCAAATTTTAAAATTCTATGCAGGAGATAAAATTATAAGCCCGTGCAATGCATAAATTCTAAAATTCCACGTCGCCTATAAAATTCCATGCCTCACACGACACATAATTTTGAAATTTTAAAATTTCACGCCGCAGATGAAATTTAGGAATTTCCTTTTGCGGTAAAATTTTAAAGCTCTCCCACAAATCCTCTGTCCGCGCGGCGAGTTCCAAATCCGTCTAGAACTTAGATTTTCCTCACCAGCTCGGGAATTATCGCTTCGAAATCGACCCCTTCGTAGTCCTTGCGCTCCTCGTCGCTCATCGTCTCTTTGATCGTGCTGACGACGAAGTCCGCAGCGACTCGAACCGCCGTTTCCAGCGACTTGCCGCGCATTATCGCGCCGAAGGCTACGGCCGCGAAAATATCGCCGGTGCCGTTAAATTTGACCGGCAGCAGCTCGTGAAAATACTCATTCGTCCTGCCCGTGCGTGCATCGTAGCTGAAAACCCCGCACTGATCGGCAATGTAGCCGATGCCCTTTAAAATAACCTGTCTAGCGCCCAGCTCTCGAAGCCTTGCAAGCAGATCCATGATGAAATCCCTATCCGCATCCTCTCGGTACGGCACGCCTGTAATCGCGCAGGCCTCGGTGATATTGGGCGTAATGACGTCGGCTTGAGCGCACAGAAGCGCCATCATACGGGCAAAATCCTCGTTAAAGCCAGGATAAAATACGCCGTTATCGCCCATACAAGGATCGACCAAAATGGTCTTGCCCGCGCCGCCGAAGCTCGCAAATAGCTCGCTCATAATCTCGATCTGTGCCGCCGAGCCCAAAAAGCCTGTGTAAATGCCGTCAAATACCACTCCGCGGTCTTTCCAGTGCGCCATGATCGCGCGTATTTGAGAGCTTAGATCGCAAAAGGTGTAGCCCGAAAAGCCCGTATGCATCGATAAAACCGCCGTAGGGATCACGCTTGTGCTCATCCCCATTGCGCTTAGTATCGGCAAGGCGACGGTCAGCGAAACCTTGCCCACGCAGGATATATCTTGAACGGTAAGAACTTTTTTCATCACAATTCCTAAAATTTTTGGCTCTATTTTACCGCTATTTATATTAAAAAGGCGAATTTAAATAAAATTTACTCTACGAATAGTCTAAATTTATAATATTTTTGGCGTTTTTCCGCTAAATTTTATCTCGAGTTCGCCGTAAATTCGGCTCTAAAAATCAACAAAAGGCAAAAAATGATAACCGCAAAGGCTCTTTACGCATCAGCTCGCCTCAGATCGCTACCGCTTAGCGTCTCGGGCGTGTTGCTCGGTAGCGGCGCGGCATACGGCGCGGGCGTATTTAGAGCGGATATTTTTGCGCTGGCGCTGCTTACGACGCTGCTGTTTCAGGTGCTAAGCGATTATGCCAACGACTACGGCGACGCGGTAAAGGGCACCGACGACGATGGCAGGCTGGGGCCGCGCCGCGCGATCCAAACGGGGCAGATGAGCGCCGAGCAGATGAAGCGCGTCATCATCGCTACGGCGCTGCTTTCGGCGCTTTGCAGCCTCGCGCTAAGCGTTTTGGCGTTTGGCGAGCGGTTTTATCTCGTGCTGCTATTTTTAGCACTAGGCGGAGCGTCGATATATGCCGCGATCCGCTACACCGTGGGAGCCGGCACATACGGCTACAAGGGGCTCGGCGACGTTTTCGTGTTTTTGTTTTTTGGACTACTTAGCGTACTTGGCTCGTACTTTTTATACGCGCGTTCGCTCTATGCGGCGCTGCTGCTGCCTGCGTGCGCGTGCGGGATGTTAAGCACGGCGGTGTTAAATTTAAATAATATGCGCGATATCCAAAACGACGCGCTCAAAGGCAAGCGCACGATCCCCGTTCGTATCGGACTGCGCGCAGCCAAGCTCTACCACTTCGCACTGATTGCGGGAGGGGCGGGTCTAATGCTCTGCTACTCGCTTTTACGCGGCGAGCCGGGCGTAAAACTACTATACGTAATTAGCTTTGCGCCGCTTATTTGGCATCTCTTTTTCGTCTTAAAAGTGAGGGAATGTCGCGACTTTGACGGGCAGCTAAAGGTCGTCGCGCTCTGCACGTTTGCGATGTCGGCGCTATTTTTCGTCGGGGAAATTTTGGCCTAAATTTAAATGCCGCGCAGATAAAATTTACGTCGGCACCGCAGCAAAGTCCTCTCGCGCAAAAGCGCTTTGTGCGAGTTCTCCTAATCTTGCAATCAACCTGCTTGTCGCACAGCAAAGCGTCTGCGGCAAGCTCGCTCAATGAAAACGTCCATAGCATATCTCTGTCCGCCTGATGGCTACCGCAATAAAATTTAAGGGGGCAAACTCCAGGTCTCCTCGCCGTCTTGTATCGTTAAATTAAGCGAGCAATACCGCTCTTAAGTCCATACAAGCCCCGTCACACCACGCTTTAATTGCCGTTTTGACGGCGAGTTGCCCGCCTTTTGCGTCAAATTTAAAAACTAGAGCATTAATTCTACAAAAGGCCCGCGTGTTTGGCGTGGTGGGCTTTGTGCTTATTGCACGGCGGCAGTTCGCACCGCAAACGTTGCTTTAGCCCTACTTTTGAGCCATCGAGCCGCTAAAATTTTACTAAATTTTACGCACCGCCTCTTTGAAACGATGCTTGCAAAACCATGTCTTTCTGCACATAGCCCCTTAAAATTCGAAGCAATTTTGCACGTTGTTTAGAACTTCGCGGTCGCAATATCCGCCGTTTTGCTCGCAAAAGTCCAAAACCGCCGTCTCATTCGGCGCGCGCCGAGCTCGCAAGAACTCCAACGTGAGGCTATGCGTACCGTCGCAGCCACGATGCGCCAAGCCCTCGTCCAAGAACTCAAATAGCCGCTCAAACTCCGCCCTACTCATCGGCAGGCTCTTTTCAAATGCATCTCGCTGCCGCTACGCCGCGAGCTTTTTGAGTTCCTTTTTTCTAGATTTTTCCACTCTTTCTCCTTTGCTGCGCCGCCTTGCCGCACGAATATCCTTTGGGCGCATTAACTTCATACCCGTCGTCCCCCGCCCCAAGCGGGATGCAAATTTCATCCAAACCGTGCGCTACCTCGTCTATACCGAAATAACGCTTATTAATTTTAGCAGAGCGAAATTATAGCAAAAGCAGAGCGCGAAATCGCAAATCCGATGATTAAATTTTATTCTAGAATAAAGAGCTATGTTTTCGGCTAAATTTTGCCGTACCGAGGGATAAAATTTAGCAAATTCAGATGAAATTCTATCGAGTAGATGTGTAGAATTTGACCATAATCTAAAACAAAAGCGGCCGCGTTCGAAATACGGCCGCTAAATTTTAAAATTTTACTTCTCAAACGCCTTTTCTGGGCTAAACGGAAACGCCTGATAGCCCATCGCGTTGGTCATTTTTATTTCGATTGACGGCTCTTTTGCGCCCCACTCAAACTCGTTGATGTGAGGGCTAGGTACGCCGACCGGGCGGCCTTTGGCGATGTCAAACTGCATACCCGCGACCGCGGAGTAAACCATCACACTATCAAGGTCGTCTTGATACTGCGCGAGCGATGTAACAGAGCTGTACCACTCGCTGCCGCGCTGTTTGCCGTACTCCCAGAGCTGCTCGACGGTTTTAGCTTTTTCGTCGATTTTATAGACGACTGCGCGGGAGTATTTCATGCCCGCCATCGCAGGCTGCTCCATACCGCGGGTGTCGCCGTTGTCAAAGACGGTTAGATACACGACGCCTTTTTTAGACTTGCTGTCGATTCTAAATGCCGTGTGCTGCGTCCACTGCCAGTCAAATCCGCCCTTTTCGCTCTCGTAGCCAGGGCATTTTGAGTACTCGTCCTCGCAGACGATCTTTTTGCCGTCTTTATCCACCG
>ERZ773049.157-NODE-157-length-41987-cov-98.583063_pt1 | contig 41987 bp, 40 predicted proteins | sample MGYA00580633_ERZ773049 | MGnify/ENA primary metagenome ERZ773049 (study PRJEB29015, sample SAMEA2737991) | human oral metagenome | biome: human oral; feature: human-associated habitat; material: dental | place: China | collected 2066 ...
TGCAAAAACTCCTAAAGGAGCGGCACATCGCATTTGAGGCTCCCGCGCCACCTCTTGAGACAGCGGTACAGATCAATGTTGCACGACAGAGACTGGAACAGCTCTTGGCGCAGACGGATGAGATGCAGTATGCGCAGCGCCAATGCCGCGAGTGGCGTGAGATCTCTGACTATATGACACTCATCCTGCGCGGCGGCGGGAAGAAGACCTATGATGAGGACTACGAAATTGAGGTGCCGCGGGATGAGCTGCCTGTGTATCTCGAGTGGATTCTGTGGCGTGCAATTCTTGCCATCAATCACCTGACTACGATGCCGTACGAGGTGCGCGGGTTTAAGATGGATGCGGATTTTATGCCGGTCAGCACCGCAGGCGGCGGCAAGGGCGATCTCTACAGCGAGTTCGACGATTTTGCGATTCTCACGGAGGTTACGATGTCCTCGTCCTCGCGGCAGGAGGCGATGGAGGGGGAGCCGGTACGCCGTCATGTTTCTGATGCGGTTCTCCGATGGGCACCCAAGCCGGTCTATGGCCTTTTTATTGCGGTGAAAATTGATACGAATACAGCAGAGACATTTCGCCATGGGATATGGTATACGAAGCAGGAGGAGCGGCAGGAGTTGCAGATTGTTCCATTGACACTGGCACAGTACCAGATGTATTTTAATGCGATGTTTGAATCTGGCAAGATATCACCGTTTCATGTACGCGAACTGCTTTTGTACTGCGGAAAAAATCGTGCGGAGATGGATGCGCCTGCATGGAAGAGACATATTGAGCACGTCATTCGAATGCGGACAGAGGCACTTCGCGATTCCTACGTTTACGAAGCACCTCCGATGCAGGCAGCAGCAGATCCATTTGCTTCCTATAGGAAAGAATGAGAGGTGTCCCTTATAAATAATAACGGGGCAGCTGAACAAAATTAGCTTTTCGTTCAGTTGCCCCGTTATCTTTCTCGTTTATCTCCCCTGCACGTCTCGCACATAGACGCAGCGGCAGAGCAGGGCGGCGATGCCGGCAATCGCCGCTCCGATGTAGCCGATGTGGGCGAGGTGGCCGTCCCCTGCCGCGAGCCCGCCGATGTACGTTCCGCTGCCGATGCCGAGGTTGAAGATGCCCGAGTAGATCGCCGTCGCAACGGTCGATGCGTCGCGCGGGACCGTTGCGAGAACCTCCGCCTGGAACATCGTGTTGTAGAGCGTTGCGAGGATCCCGAGCAGCATCGTGAGCACGATCATCGTGCCGACGGAGATGGATGCCGCCTGCCAGAGGAAGAGCATAACCGCGACTCCCACGAGACACCAGCGCAGCAGGAAAAAGCGGCGCTTTCCATACATCCTGGAGAAAACGAGGCTCGCGAGGATGCCGCTGACGCCGAGCAGCATGAGCGCGACCGTAATCAGATCGGGCGAGAACGCCGCGACATTGTGCAGGAACGGTTCGATGTAGCTGTACATCGTGAAGTACGCCGTTGCAAAGAGTGCCGTCATGATGTAAATGCACGCAAGTGCAGGCTGGCGGACGAGCGACGGCAGTTCGCCGATGGTGAACCCCTCTCCCGGTGCCCGTTTCGGCAGGAGAAGCGCGAGATAGACAAACGCGATGGCGGCAACCACGGCGAGCAGCAGGAACGTCATGCGCCACCCCGCCGCCAGACCGATCACACGCCCGAGCGGGAGCCCGACAATCGTCGCGACGGAGCTGCCCGTCACGATCATGCTGAGCGCCATCGGTCGATGCTCGCGCGTCACGAGACGCGTCGCAAGAGGTGCGGCAATCGACCAGAAAATCGAGTGCGCACAGGCGACGATGATGCGTGCGCCGAGCAGCATATCATAGCTCGACGCGAGTCCCGAGACGAGCTGTCCGATGCCAAAGAGCGCGACCATCAGGAGCAGGAGCCGCTTCAGCTCCATGCGGCAGGTCAGCAGCATGAGCGGCAGCGAGAGCAGAGCAACCACCCACGCATAGATCGTGATCATCTGCCCCGCCGCCGCCTCCGTCATGGAGAACGACTCCGAGATATCGATGAGCAGGGCGATCGGTATGAACTCGGATGTGTTGAAGATAAATGCGGCAATCGTAATGCCGAGCAGCGCCATATATTGACGCATTGGAATTCTCATAGCAAAGCCCCCATGTCTAAATACGTTCCCTCATTATGGGACGGAGACAGGGGAAATGCAAGAAAAAAGTGTAGTCAAAAAATTCGCTATGCAGCGCGCAGTTTATGCCGCCTCGTTCTCCTCGGCCAAGTCCACCTCGCGCAGCAGGGAGGACTCCATCCGATTCGTGATGCGGTCGGGGAGCTTGTACTGGATGCTGCCGCGGCGGCAAGACCTGCGATAAATCCGTCGGCGGCGCGAAGCTGCAGGGCATCTGCCGGCAGCACGGCGTGCGAAAATGCGCAAAAGATCAGCGGCGAATTTGTCCTCTGCCATCGCGATCACATCGTCCGCTGTGTACGGTCGCTGCTCTCTGTCGCCAGCGTCGACGCGCAGCCGGAGAGGAGGGAGTCGCAGAGGAGGGCGAGGGCGGCCCAGATCCGCAGTGATTTCCTTTGCCTCATCATCGCGGTCCCCTTTCCGAGCATCCCTGATTTAAAAAAGAGCTGTCATTTCTGACAGCTCTGCATTCTCTATGGAGCGGGCAATGGGAATCGAACCCACCTCTAAAGCTTGGGAAGCTTTCATTCTACCGATGAACTATGCCCGCAATCTTGAGTATAATAGCAGATTCGGCGCGGTTTGTCAAACGCACGGAGGCGCTCACTCCTCCGGGAGGAGCATGGCAAGATCGGGCATGAGCTTCGTGATGTCGCGGATGAAAACGCGCAGGACGCTCGTCATGACATCGGGGTCGAATGCCTCGGGGTTGTGCGGGACGACGACGTCGGCGAGGATAGTCGTGTCGGAGGTGAGGTAGAACTTGATGAGGCGGCTGTCCTGGTTCTGCCGCATGAGCCAGCCGGTGAGGAGCATGGCATTCGTATCATCGACGGCATTCTGCGCGAGGCGGATGCGGATGGTGGCGTAGGCGGTTGCGTCAATGAGGACGACGATGGGCAGACGGCGCCCCTCGATCTCAACCTCGCTCTCAAAGATCGCCGTATCGCGGTCGTCGCCTGCCTCGCGGACCTGAAAGCCCGAGATGTTTTCCTTCTTGAGATACTCCTCGAATGTCTTGGCCGCTTCGATCACGACCAATCACCTCCTCTAAAATTATCGTTCTTCGTAGACGAAACTGTCGCTGCGCGGGTCATAGCGCAGGTAGTAGGCCTTTATGACGGCGCCGATCTCACTGAACAGCCCCTTGCCGAACCCCAGCCGCATGATGGGCTCCCCATCCAGATCCGCATGGCCGAGGATCACCTGATACTCATCGGGGGATGGGTTGTAGTAGTCTGTACTGTCGAGATAGACGCGGTATTCGCCTGTCACGGGCGATTTGCCCACGATGACGGCATGTCCGGAGATATGCGCATTCGGCTCCCATGCGAGCTCGGTGTTGGAGTGGTAGTAAAAGAAGGTCCGGCCGCCGCTTGTAAAGGCGCCGACATCGCCGTAGGACGGCTTGCTCACGGGCGCCATGAGCTGGAAGAGGAGCTCCTTTTTCTTCCAGATGGAAAAATTCTCATACGAGCCCATTTGCCAGAGGAGCACTTCGATCTCCGCGCCGCCGATACGGTAGCGGGAGCTGCGGGTATCGGAACCGTACTCTATGCGTGTGGGGGTCAGGAGCGGTGCCGTGTTTGCGGGCTGCGGCGGTGCGGCAGATGTTGGAATCGGTGCCGCAAGGAGGAGTGCCAGCGTGAGTACGGCGATGAGTCTGTGATATACATTCATGCGGTACCCTCCGTTCTTTCTAATGATTTTTTATTATAGCATAGAGGAGTGAAAAGGGGAAGAAAAAAGAAGCTGTCGCGTTGGGGGGCGGCAGCTCCGTGGGGAATGATGTTATTTAGAATCGGTAATTGCTCCGAAACCAGAGGGTGCGCCCCGGCTCGGAGATATGACCGCCGGCGGGGATGCCGAGACCGACGATGGCGGCCTCACTGAAATTGACGAACTCGGCATAGGTCTTGTTGAACAGATTGTCGACGCCGAGGGAGAACGTCAGATTCTCATCGGGACGGTAGGCAATGCTGAGTCCAAGCGTGCCGAATCCGCCCGTGGGACCGTAGTCCGTGCCCGTGACGCTGCCGTAGCCCCTATGATAGCGGCTTTGACGGCTGACGAGGCGCCAGACAGCGTTTGCCTCGACTTTTTTGTGGCTGTATTTCGCCGTGAGATTTGCCTCGAGCGGTGCGATCTGCGGGAGGGGCGCATTGTTTGTGCGGTCCTCGCCGCGCGTGTAGGCGAGCGAGGCGCCAAGTGTCCAGCGCGGCGAGAGTTTGCGCGTGATCTCTGCCTCGAACCCGTAGAGGCGCGCATTTACATTTCCGTAGGGCGTGCGCGCGTTCATGCCCATCCCGATCTGCGGCAGGCGCAGGATGTAGTCGTGGATGTGCGCGTAATAGAGCGAGAGGTTTGCGCTCGTCTTCTTGCCCTTGTAGACCCATCCGAGGTCGAGCTGTGTGTTCTTCTCACGGCGCGGACGGTGGGCGGCGGGGTCGGCGTGCATGCCGAGCCGGCGATTGCTGTAAGCGAGCCAGGTATGATAGGCCTCCCAGTAGTCCGCGGGACGCTCCGCATGTCCGACGCCGACGTAGAACGTGAGCGGCTGCTTCTTTGCCGTGCGTTCCCAGCGAACGAAGCCGCTGACGGCACGGTCGCTCGTACTGCCGGGGACGAGATCGCGCGCGAGCATCCCCATCGGATTCCGGAAGCGCGTGTTATGATAGTCCGTGTCGATCTTGTCGTAGCGCAGACCCGTGAGGAGACGGCTGCGCGCGGCGAGATCACGGTTGTACTCGAGGAATATGCCGAAATTCTTGATGTCCATGTCGTTGCTGAACGATCCCTTGAGCATCCGATGTGCCTCGGCGAAGAAATGCGCGTCATGCCGCATCTCGATGCCGACGGCACCGGTGCTCTTTGGCGAGAAACGCAGATCAAGGGCGGCGCGCGCACCGTACTGCACGCGTTTCACATCTGTGCCCATCGCCATTCCTCCTGCGGGGCGCAGGGTGTAGTTGTCCATGATGTGGTCAATCGTGTTGTGGTTGAGCTGAACCGTGAGCTTCTCGACCACAGGCGAGAGGTGTGCGTGCTCGAATTTCACACCGTAGCTGTCGCGGTCGAACTGCGGACCGTCCATCATGCCGTGTGCGTATTTTGCCCAGCCGCGGCTGCGGTCGTAGGAGATCTCGAAGAGGGTATCGGGATCGGGCGTCAGACCGACGATGCCCGTCAGGCTGTGGCGGCCGTAGCCCGAGTGGATGCGGTGCCCGCCGCCGTCCTTGTAGTCCTGCGCATAATTGCGCGTCTGGATGAGGCGCAGGTAGCCTTCTTTGCCGCCTGCCGTGATGTCGATGAGATCATCGAACCGGTGACTGCTTGCGCCGAGCATGGAGATGTTTCCGCGCACGCCGGGGGCTTCAAAACGCTCTGTTGTGCGCTCAAAGACGACATTGCCCGCAACGCTTGCACCGTAGCGGACGCTCTGCGGTCCCTTGTTCACGATGATGCGGCTGAACGTCTCGGGGAAGGCATAGGTGGCTGTGGGATCCATGCGGTTCGGGCAGCCGCCTGCCATCCCGCCGCCGTTCATATCCATCACCATGCGTGACCCGCCCATGCCGCGCATCATCGGGTCGCCGCCGAGGCCGCCCTTGCGCACGACGGAGAAACCGGGGATCGTCTTCAGGTAGCCCGCGCCGTCGGCCGCAGGGATGGGCTGGCGCGGTCTGCGCGGATCGGTTGCGAGCGTGAGCGGCGTGCGCGTGCGGTAGCCGGTGACGATGACCTCGCCGAGCATAAATTCGTAGGGCGCATCCTCTGCGGCTGCAGGGCTCGCTGCGGCGGGCATATCCATCGTCGTGCCGCCCGTATCGGCCTGCATCGTCTCCGCCGCGTAGGCGTGTGCGCTGAGGGCTACGGTGCCGAGCGCTATGCTGAGGAGCGCGAGGCGGCGGCTGAGTTGTCGGGTCATTCAGTGTACCTCCTGTAAAGTGCAAAAATGAGACTCATTATCTAAGAGATAACGGAATGATAACATAATTCAGATAAAGAAAGCAAATAGAAAACCTTAATGAAAGAGCAATATATGAGAATAAAACAGGCGAAGATTCAGCGCTGTGCACTTGCCGCATCTGTGCGCACAAAAAGTCCCCGCAAGGAGTACTTGCGGGGCTGCGCTGCGAGCGGTATGCCGCGCGGCGGGCTCAGTGGTGGAACAGGCGGATATGGGTCATCGCCATTGCGATGCCGTACTTGTCGCAGGTCTCGATGACGTTGTCGTCGCGGATGGAGCCGCCGCTCTGCGCGATGTAGGAGACGCCGCTCATATGTGCGCGCTCGACGTTGTCGCCGAACGGGAAGAAGGCGTCCGAGCCGAGGGAGACACCCTTGATGCTGCGGAGATAGGCGCGTTTTTCCGCGCGCGTAAAGGGGGCGGGCTTCTCCGTAAAGAGGCGCTGCCAGTCCGCCGTGAGGAGGGCGTAGTCCTCCTCATCGCCCGCTGTATAGACGTCGATGGCGTTGTCGCGGTCGGGGCGGCGGAGATCATCGCGGAAGGGGAGCGCCTGCACCTGCGGGCTCTGACGGAGCTGCCAGATGTCCGCCTTGTTTCCTGCGAGACGCGTGCAGTGGACGCGCGACTGCTGTCCCGCACCGACGCCGATCGCCTGCCCGTCGACGGCGTAGCAGACGGAGTTGGACTGGGTGTATTTCAGCGTGATGAGGGCGAGCAGGAGGTCGCGGCGGGCCTCGGCGGGGATGTCTTTGTTCGCCGTCGGACGCTCGGCGAGGCAGTCCTCTGTGATCTGCACGTTGTTGCGCTGCTGTTCGAAGGTGATGCCGTACACGTCCTTGCGCTCGAGGGCGGGCGGCGTGTAGCTCTCATCCATCTGGAGGATGAGGTAGCTGCCCTTGCGCTTGCTCTTTAGAATCTCAAGAGCCTTTTCCGTATAGCCCGGCGCGATGATGCCGTCGGAGACCTCGCCGCGCAGGAACTCTGCAAGACTCTCATCGCACACATCGGAGACGGCGGCGAAATCGCCGTAGGAGCTCATGCGGTCGGCGCCGCGTGCGCGGACATAGGCGCAGGCGACGGGCGAGAGGCCGCGCCCCTCCGCCGCGCAGGCGCGGGCAAGCGTCTCGGAGAGCGGCAGGCCGAGTGCGGCGCCTGCGGGGCTGACGTGCTTGAACGAGGCCGCAGCGGGCAGCCCCGACATCTCCTTCAGCTCGCGGACGAGCTGCCAGCTGTTCAGCGCATCGAGCAGGTTGATATAGCCGGGGCGTCCGTTGAGGACGGTGAAGGGGAGTCCTCCGTCCGCATAGACGCGCGCGGGCGTCTGGTTCGGGTTGCAGCCGTATTTCAGTGCGATTTCGTTCATCGTGAGCGCTCCTTTTCTCTCGCATCGGTTGTTCTGTGTTTATTATAGCGGCGGGGGGGGATCTGCGGGCAGTGCGGTTCCTACGCCGATTTTTCGACACGGCGGCTGCATTCATACAGATGCTCGGGGGCGATGTCCACATCGTCGCTCCAGACGACGGTACCGTATTCCGCACGCGCACGCAGGAAAAAAGCAGGATTTTTGAGCATGGCATAGAGTTCCTTTTCGAGCAGAGGGCGCGCGTCGTAGAGACGCCGACTGCCGTCTGCAAAGGTAATCAGCAGGGTATAGTCACGCTGTGGCTTGACATCCTCGACGAGCCAGACAGGACGTTTCATAACAGAGGCCTCCTTTCCTCAGCGCAGTGGGGCGATCTTATAGAGCGGCTGCTCGTTTATGGCGAGCTCCCAGTTTGCGAGCAGCTCGTCATGGTGCAACTCTGCCCATGCGGCGATCAGCTTTTGCTGTTTTCGCGGCATATCCCCCTCTGTGAGGTCGCCGTTCATATCAAACACCGCATGGCAGCCCTGATACGAGGCGTGGAAATGCGGCGGATTGTGTTCGCCGTTGTTATACATGCGAATGATGATCCCGAAGAACATGGAAATCGTTGGCATAGACGCTGCCTCCTTCGATCCGGTTGTTGATTCTATTATACAATGTATGAACAGCCAGGACAAGAAAGAGGCATAAAAAAGCAAGGATAGGCCTCCGTGTTTGGCAAAGTCTAGAGGCAAACTGTCCCGCTGTGCTCCATGTCCACGGTGACGGCCGCCGTATCGAATGCGATCTCGTAGAGGAGCAGTTCACTGCCGACGGCGGCGATGGTCTCGTCGTAGCCCGGGATCTTTGCGGCAAAGGCATCTGCGTACTCGAAGATGCTGCGCTCACTCCGCACAGCGCGGCCGACGGCGCGGACGTGCGCCGTGCTCCCGTCGTGCGGTATGGTCGTGAATGAGACGGCGGGGTTCGCCGCGATCTCAGAGACCTTTGCATTATCGGCGAAGGTGGCAAAGTAAATGCGCCCCTCCTCCGGCACATAGATAAAGTTCACGATGCGCACATGGGGCGTATTGTCCGCGGAGGTTGCGAGAGCAATCTCTCTCTGCGTGCGCATCAAGCGAAGAAATTCATCCGTCATGTTCATTGTCATTCTCCTTTTCTTTCCGGAATACTTGGAGTATAGTATAAAAAGGTGTCAATTTGCGGCACCTTTTATGGAGATGGTGACGATGCATAAATCTGAGCGGCTGAATGACATGATGCGTTATCTCGCGGGGAAAGACCACTTTAACCTGCGCGATCTGATGGAGAAATACGGCATTTCCCGCAGCTCTGCCCTGCGCGATGTCCGCGCGCTTGAGGAGCTGGGCATGCCGATCTTTTCGCGTCCCGGGCGCGGCGGGTCATACGGCATCCTGCCGAACCGGCTGCTTGCGCCGGTTGTTTTCACGGCAGACGAGATGTATGCACTCTACGTTGCGATGCGCACACTGGATGCCTATCAGACAACGCCGTTCCATCTGGATATTGCGCGTCTGCGGGAGAAGTTCGAGGGCTGTCTTGCGCCCGTGCACATCGAGCGCCTGCACCGCATGGCGGAGATCCTGCGCCTGGATGCGGTGCAGCATCCGAACGAGAGCGCCTGCCTCAAGGACCTCCTGCAGTTTGCCATGGAGGAGCAGCCCTGCACGATTGCATATCGAAAGGGAACGCTGCGCACCTATACGCTGCAGTTCTTTCAAATCAGCGCAGCCTACGGGCAGTGGTACGGGACGGCGTACAATTTTGAGACGGGGCGGGTGCAGGTCTTCCGCTGCGATCGGATTGTCTCGGTGCGCCCGTCTGCGGAGGAGGGCAGGGCGCTGTCGGACCTTGTACGTTCTGCCGAGGACCTCTGTCGCTCTGCGGATGCGGTCTCTTTTGCCGTGCGGGTCACGGAGCGCGGACGTGATCTCTTTCATAAAGAACACTACCCGTCCATGCACCTTACAGAGCAGGACGGGCAGTGCTGTATTTGCGGGTTTTACAACCCAGGCGAGGAGACGTTCATTGCGGACTATTTTATCCGCTGTGGGGATGCGGTGCTGGAGATTCGGCCGCAGGTGCTGCGGGACGTGATCCGCGTGCGGCTGCGCGCGCTGACGGCGCATTATGAGAGGGTGGGGGCAGACATGCCTCAATCGGAGATTTTCTGATTGCGTGCAGAGTTTGCTGCGTAGGGGAGCTGCGGGGCGCACAGGCGAAAGGTGAGCGTCTCGCGGTCGACGATGCCGAGGGTCTGGTCGCTGTCATAGAGAGCAAGCAGGAACTCTGCCATCTGGGCGCTCGTGTGATAGGTGCCGAACGCCTTGTCGTAGTCGTAGGAGGGATTGTTGTTGGCGACGGCGCCGAACTCGGTCTGCGTTGCGGCGGGGGCGAGGAGCTTTGCGCGGAGTTTCGCCCCGCGCGCGGCGAGTTCCTGTGCGAGCCCTTCGGTAAAGGCGCTGACGTAGAATTTCGTCGCGCAGTAGGTGACGACGGACGGGACGATCAGGTAGCCGCCGACGGAGGAGATGTTGATCAGCTGCGTGCCGTCCGTGTCGGCGAAGTCGCGGACGAAGAGCGAGGAGAACATGGTCAGTGCCTCGATGTTCAGGTGAATCATCTGCCGGATCTTGCCGAGGTCCTGCGCGCCGATCGCGCCGTAGCTGCCGAAGCCCGCATTGTTGATCCATGTCCGGAGGGGCAGGCCCTTCATCTCGTGATAGACCTGCATGACGTTGTCGGGGTCCGACAGGTCGGCCGTTTTGATGATGATGTCGAGTGTCGGATGCGCCGCGAGGAGTTCCTCCCTCAGCGCATTCAGCCGCGCGGTGCGGCGCGCGATGAGGACGAGATTGTGCCCGCGCGCGGCGAACGCCCGCGCTGCGGCGGCGCCGATGCCTGCGCTCGCGCCGGTGATGACGGTGTAGTTTGCTGTGTTCTGGCTCATGCGGGGACCTCCTGATCGTGTACAAATATTTGATATGCTAAGCGCAGTATATCACATTCCGCCAGCTGGGACGGTCTTTTTTATGCGCGGAGAATCCACTGCGTGATTGTGAAAATACGGTGCTTTTTTGTCTGCGAAAGAGTATAATGAATACATGAGAAAGAAAGGGGGCCTTTGCATGGTGCCGCGGTTAGGGCATATCGCGTTCTTGAATGTGCTGCCGCTGACGTATGCGCTCGCGCACGGGGCGGCGGAGGGGCTGGATATCCTGCGTGCCTCGCCGGCGCAGCTGAACGGGCGCCTGGAGGCAAAGGGGCTCGATGTGTCGGGCGTGTCGTCGATCACGTACGCGCGGCATGCGGATGACCTGCTCATTCTGCCTGATGTGTGCATCGCCTCGGACGGCGATGTGCGGAGCGTGCTGCTCGTCTCGCGCGTGCCTGCCGAGGAGATCGGCACGCAGCGCGTCCTGCTCTCGGATAAGTCGGCATCGTCCCATGCGCTGCTGAAGATCATCCTGCGCCGCAGCTACGGAGCGGCACCCGCCTATGAGACGCGTGCGCTCGCGCCGGAGGATCCAGTGCCGGACGGGGCGGCGGCGTCGCTCTTCATCGGAGACGATGCGCTGGAGCTCTATCATCATCCGCCGGACGGCATCCGTATCTACGATCTCGCGTACGAGTGGAAGCGCCTGACGGGCGCACGCATGGTGTTCGGGATCTGGGCGGCGGCGCGTTCGTTCGCGGCGGCGCATCCGGCGGAGCTCGCCATGGTGCATGGGCGGATTGCCGAGGCGTTCCGCCGCTGGGACGAGGCAAAGGATGCAGCGATCGCTGCGGTGCTCGCGGACGGGCGCTTTACGCGCGCGCAGCTGACGGCGTATCTCGGCAGCGCGGTTGTGTGGCATCTGGACGCGGAGACGCTCGCGGGACTGCGCCTCTTTTACCGGTATGCGGCGGAGGACGGGCTGATCGCCCGCACGCCCGCGATCGAGCTGGCGGCAGTTTGACGCGGATTCCGCTTTATAGTAAAATATTCCCATAAAGCAGCGACGAAACGAAGGGAGCGCGATCATAATGCAGATGTGGAAAATCCTTTTAGCGGCACGCGGTATTCTCTGGGCGGCACGTAAACTGAGGAAGCGGCAGCATTTCCGCCGCTGTCTCACGGCGGGGATTGCGCTCGCGGCTGCTGCTCCCCTCGCTGTCCATGCGCCCGCGGAGGCGGCACAGATCCTTGTGAAGGAGGGGATGCGCGGCGGCGCGGTGCGTCATGTGCAGGAGCTCCTCATCCAGGCCGGTTATCTGGACGGCGGGGCGGACGGCATTGCGGGGCCTCTGACGCGTGCGGCGATCGAGCGCTGCCAGGCGGATCACATGCTCGTCGTGGACGGCATCTGCGGCGAGGCGACCTATCGGGTGCTCTCGGGCGGCGCAGAGTACGATCCTGTCGCGCTCGGCATCACGGATGACCGCGGGTCGCAGGTGAGCCGCGGAAGCGGACGGTCGATCTACGTGTCGGCGACGGCGTACAGCGCATACGACCCGGGCAACAGCAACCGCACGGCAACGGGGACGCTCGTGCGTCATGGGGTGATCGCCGTTGATCCCTCAGTCATTCCGCTCGGCACGCGGGTCTTTATTCCCGGGTACGGCGAGGCCGTGGCAGAGGATGTCGGCTATGCAATCAAAGGCTATCGTATCGACGTTGCGTTTGATTCGCATGCAGAAGCATTGATGTTCGGACGGCAGGATCTCGAAATTTTTATCATGGAGTAGTGCAAAGCAGTTATGAATCTCTCTACGGAGCGGGCGAATGAATGGATTCGCCATGCGGCGGCAGCGGGCGTGTATTTCCTGACGCTCGTCGCGTGTTATATCAATATGGGGCAGGACATGGGTGCGGAGTATTTTCTCCCCGCGTTTGTCCCGTTCCTCGCGGTCCTCATGCTCGTGCAGTACGGCACGGGCGTTTCTCTCTTCTCGCGCGGCATGATCGGGGCGATGGTTCCCGGCGTGCTCTGGTGCGTGACGTTCCCGCTCCTCTATGCTTGGACGTATCAGCAGCCGTGGTACAGTTCTCTGATCTACTATGACTTCCTCATCGGGACGGCCAATATGCTCGTGCTCGCCGCGCTCGGCGGCGTCCTCTTTCATCTCGGACACCGGCGGCTGACAGCGGCGCTGCTCGCCGTGCTCGGCTTCCTCATGGCCCTCATCCCGCTGACGCAGATCGCCTACTATATGACGGTCTGGCATGCCCTGAGTCCGGCCTCGCTGATGGCGCTCTATCTGACGAACTGGCACGAGGCGGGGGACTACATCGAGTCGACTGTGGGCATCGGGCCCGCAGCGGCGATTGTGCTCGGCCTTCTCGTGCTCGTTTATCTCTCGTACCGCAGCTATCTCGTGCTCAGCCGGCGCATCTATCCGAGCGCCGAGGGATCGCGCATGGGCGCGCTTCTTGTCGTCATGCTCATCGCGGCGGCCGTGCACATTGCGCTCATTCCGGAGTGCTCGATCGCGGCGATTTACAAAGACGTGACAACGTATGTTGAAGAAACGCAGTCGTACAGTCTGAATCAGGGCGAGAGATATGCATCACTCATCATCGACATGGAGAATACGCTCGCTGCACGCGCGCCGGGCACGGTGATCTTCGTCATCGGCGAGTCTGCTTCGCGCGACTACATGCACTACTATACGCCGGGCTTCCCGTATGAGAATACGCCGTGGCTCGAGAGCATGGCGGAGCGCGACGGCTTCCTCATCTATCAGAACACCTACTCCGCATGGACGCAGACGGTTCCCGTCCTCGAGCGTGCGCTGACGGAGAAGAGCCAGTACAACGACAAGGAGTTCTTCGAATCGGCGTCGCTGATCGACGTGGCGAAGAAGATCGGTTATCATACGTACTGGTTCAGCAACCAGGGGCGCTACGGGCAGTTCGACAGCGCGATTACGATGGTCGCAAAGACGGCGGACACGGCGGAGTGGACGGACGATTCCTATACCTTTACGACGAAGTTTGATGAGAGTCTGCTCCCGTACCTCACACGGATCGACCCGCATGCCAACAACTTCATCGTGCTGCATCTGATGGGCAGCCATATCTACTACAACAACCGCTATCCGGACGAATGGGCGAAGTTCGCCTCGGCCGACGGCGACTCGGTGATGACGAGCGCGCCGTCGTACGCGAACAGCATTCTCTACACGGATCACATTCTCGCGGAGATCTTTCATTATGCGGAGAAAAATCTGAACCTCCGCGCGATGGTCTATTTCTCCGATCACGGCGAGAATCTGAAGATCTCGCACAACCCCGATGTGTTCCGCTTCGACATGGTGCGCATCCCGTTTTTCATCTATCTCTCGCCGGAGTACCGCGCCGTGTTCCCGCGCCGGACGGAGACGCTCGCCGCGCGCCGGGAGGCGTATTTCACGAACGATATGATGTACGATACGGTCTGTGGCCTTCTCGGAGCGCCGTCGAACCGCTATGATCCGCGGCAGGATTTCTCCAGTCCCTCGTACGGCTTTACGCGCGAGACGCTGACGACGATGCTCGGCACACACGCGCTCACCGAGGATGTCGAGCCGCCCGTGTACGCGGCGGGCGTGCCTGCGGAATCCGATGAGCAGACCAAATAGAGAGCTCCTTATCGGCCAACTTCATATGCTTCGAAGGAGGATCGGTCATGCATTTCTACTGCGAGCGATGCAAAAAGGAATACCCCGTCGCGACGCACGCCTATGCGTGTGAATGCGGCGGGCTTTTTCGCCTGTATCAGACTGCGATGGACGCGGAGGACTGCCATGAGGCAGTGACCCTCGGCGAGACGGAGACGCCGCTCCTGCCGCTCAAGGTGGACGGGCATCAATTCTTTTTCAAAATGGAGGACCGTCAGCCGACGGGCTCGTTCAAGGACCGCGGGGCGAAGCGCCTCATCGGCGAACTCGCGCATCTCGGCATCGATCACGTCGCCGTTGACTCTGCGGGCAACGCGGGCGCGGCGGTTGCGGCCTATGCGGCGGCGGCGGGAATCGCGTGCAGGGTCTATGTGCCCGACGATATCTCCGCCGAGCGCGCCAAGCAGATCGCGGCGTACGGCGCTGCGGTCATTCGCGTGCCGAACGGGCGTATGAACGCCGGCAGCACGGCGCGCGCGGAACTCGGCAGCGACTACTACGCCTCGCATATCTACAACCCGCTCTTTGCCGACGGCATCAAGAGCATGGCGCACGAGATCTATCGCCAGCTCGGCGATGCGGTGCCCGACTACATCTTCGTCCCCATTGGCAACGGATCGCTGCTGCTCGGGCTCTATCAGGGCTTTGTCGAGATCGGTCGGCTGCCGCATCTCGTCGGCGTGCAGAGCACGAAATGTGCGCCTGTCGTCGAGGCCTTCCACGGTCTGCCCGAGACCCCGCGCAAAAGTACAATCGCCGAGACCATCCGCGTGGGCGCGCCGCCGCGTATGGACGATATTTTGACAGCGCTGCGCCGCAGCGGCGGCGATGCCGTTGCCGTTGAGGACAGCGAGATTCTAAAGGCGGCAAAGACGCTCAACCACCGCGGCATCTATGCGGAGCTCACCGCGGCGGCAGGGCTTGCCGGAGCGCGTGCCTTCTTTGCGGACGGCATGCCCGACAACTACCGTGTCGTCATCCCCGTGCCCGGCAGCGGGCTGAAGCGGTAGCGCCATGCTGCACGCGATCATCGACATCGGCTCGAATACCATCCGCATGGCAGTCTACCAGATCGAGGGCCGACAGTTCACACTGCTCATGAAGCGCAAGCACACCGTCGGCCTCGCGGGCTATCTCGAGAATGGCCGTCTCGTGCGCGCGGGGCTCGAAAAGACGGTGAAGATTCTGCATGGATTCATGGACTTCATCAATACGTTCCGCATCCCGCACGTCCATGCCTTTGCGACGGCGGCCCTGCGCAGTGCAGTCAACAGCCGCGCGGCCGTGGGGGAGATCGCGTGGCGTTCGGGGGTGCAGGTCCGCATCATCTCCGGCGATGAGGAGGCGATGTACGACTTCATCGGCGCGACGCAGAACATCACGCATGCAGACGGCATCATGATCGACATCGGCGGCGGCAGTACCGAGATTGTCTCTTTTGCGGGGCGTGCGATGCAGGGCAGGTGGAGCCTGCCGCTCGGCTCGCTCGCCATGAGCAAGGAGTATGCAACGGGACTTTTGCCTGTACCCGCGGAGTGCGCTGCCATCAAAGACGCAGTGACCGGCATCTTGGCAGAGACGCCTGCTGTGCGGGATCTGCGCGCGCGCCACATGGTCGGCATGGGCGGCGTCCTCAGCAGTGCGAGCCGTATGCATGCGCTGCTCCATCCGGAGGAGCCCCTGCGTCTCCTGCCCGCAGATGCACTGCCGCAGATGATCGCCATGTTCGGCAGCGGCAGACCGCTCACGGAGGCGGATACCGCCGTGCTCCTGCGCGCCGCGCCCGACCGCCTCCACAACATCGTCCCCGGCATGATCATCGCCAGCGTTCTTGCCGAGACCTTTGCTGCCGCCGACATCCGGTACAGCGACTCCGGCGTGCGCGAGGGGTATATCTGGAAAGAGATCATCGGGGCGGAGCAGAGATGAACAGCCTGATTTGTAAAGATGGCATAATGATAAAGGAAAGACGGCGTATGCTATGAAACGCATCAAAAACGCCCGCTCATGAAGCTATGAACCTTCGTGGGCGGGCGTTTTCGTATATCATCGATTTTTATCTGTGCAAGCATGCGCAGCTGGTCGCGTCGGGCATAGATGACATTCAGGATGTAGACCCGCATAGTAAACTCTTCGACGCGGTAGTATATGACGAAGTTCTTCACAATGATTTTCCGGATTCCGCGCGAGTGCCAAGGCTCATCGTCGATGCATTTGCTGCGTTTCGGCAGTGTAGAGAGGTTTTTCATCTCCATATAGAGCATATCAAGATAAGCTCGCGCGGTATCAGGGGAAAGCAGAGCATCGGCAATATAGCTGCGCAGCCCGCTGAGATCATCCGCGGCATCAAGCGTTATGACGATTTCATACAAATCCATTCGAACCGAGACCTCGTCTGAGCTCATCAAACACGTCATCAAGGGGCCTGCCTTCATCAGCAAGGCTTTGGTTGCAGCTGTGCTCGAGCTTTGCATTCAGCTCCGCAGCAGTCAAGGTGTCCAGTGTTTTTGGTTCCTTTACAGAGCCGACATCATTCAGATGCATCCGAAATGGGATACCGCGCTCCCGTACGAGGCGGGACGTGCACATCCGCAGATAGCTTGGCAGATCGATGCCGAGCGCCGTGCAGATATCCGCGGCTTCTGCGCGTTCCGATTCATCTATGTGAAATTGTACCAAGGTGTCCATAGAACTCACCTCCTGTTTGTTTCTAGTATATCATCAAGTAAAAACACATGCAATCATACAGAAGCCCCTCCGATATTCGATCGGAGGGGCGCCGTGTGTTATATGGAGACTCAGCCCTCGGTGTCGCCCATCCACTCCTCGGAGAAGACGGGAGCGTCCTTGACAAGGGCGACGATCTCCTGCCGCGTTGCCTCGATTTCCTCGGGCGAGAGGACGGAGGTGAGCGGTTTTGCCAGGAGAGTGCCGATATATGCCATGTCCTCCTCATGCATACCGCGTGTGGTCGGGTTGGTGGTGGAGAGCCGCAGTGCCTGGAGGAAAAGGCCGGAGCTCATCGTGGGGATGTTCTCGCGCATCGCGCGTATGTCGATCTGAGCGATGGCCTTGGATGCCTCCGCGAGATCGATGCCGGCCGCGGCAGAGGCGAGGACGAGATGTGTGTCCGTCCCGCCGCAGAGAACAGAGGCGCCGTGATCGGCAAGGGAGCGTGCGAGCACCTCGGCATTCTTTACCACCTGCTCCGCATAGCTGCGGAATCCGTCTGTGCCCGCCTCGCGCAGGACAACGCCGAGCGCGGCGAGGTGGTTCATGTGGAGTGCCTCATGCCCCGTATTGATGACCGCTGCATCCAGGCAGTCGGCAATCTCTTCTTTGCAGAGGACGACGGCGCCGTCGGGCCCGCGGAGCGATCCGTTCGTGGAGAATGTCACGACATCCGCGAGCATCACGGGCGAGGGGATGACCCCTGCGGCGACGAGGCTGACGGACTGGCTGATGTCGACCCAGAGGTAGGCGTCGATGCCCTTGGCGATATCGTAGAGGATACGGTAGTCGATCGTCCGCGGGTAGCTGACAGGAGAGTAGATGATGAGCTTCGGCTTGACGCGCTCGGCCTGCTCGCGCACCGCGCCCCAGTCGACCTGCTGCGTTGCCGGGTCGATGCCGCAGTTTTCGAAGGTATAGGAGAGTCCTACGGCATGGTCCTGCTTGCGCAGGTTGAACGACAGGACCGTATCGCCGGGGTTGAGGAGCGCTTGGAACACGACGCGCGAGGCGGAGGCGATGCTCCCGAGACGGACGATGGCATGGTCGCTGTGAAAGAGTTCTTTTGCGCGTGCGCAGACAATGGAGGCGAGACGCAGGCCGAGGCTGGTTGCCTTGTTGCTGCGTTCATAGACGCTGTTCGTCAGGATGCTCCCCTCGAGGTACTTCGCAAACGGCGACATGGCGTTCATGTTCGGCAGGAGTGAGAGCGTGTAGCGCTGGCGCTGGCGCTCATCCTCGAGCAGCGTATAGATCTCGGGATCAAAGGCCTTCAGTTGATTGGCGACTTCTTCTCTTTTCATGGGCGGTTCTCCTCTTACGTTTTCGCAAAAGATCATAGGAACAATGCGGCAGCTCCGCATGACAGACTGTATGCGTTTATTATAGCACAACGGAGCGCGTTGGTCACCCGATTTTGATGTTTCTGAGGATTTTATGCTGAAAAAAAGACGCGCCCCGAAGGACGCGTCTGTGCTTGTTCGAAAGAAAGACGGCTCAGTCGATTAGAACGGCCATACAAGCGGGATGACGACAAGGCAGACGATCAGCGAGATAAAGACAAGCGGAAGTCCGACCTTGACATAGTCCATGAATTTGAACTGACCAGGTCCAAGAACGAGCGTGTTCGGCGGCGTTGCAACCGGCGTCGTGAACGCGCAGGATCCTGCGATACCGATCGCCATGACGACCGGGTACGGCGAAACGCCGACGGACTGTGCGATCGAGATCGCGATCGGCGCGAGAAGCGCCGCTGCTGCCGTGTTGGACATGAACTGTGTCAGACCGCAGGAGAGTGCGAACATCGCCGCGACGATGACAACCGCAGAGGGTGCATCGCCCATGAGGCCGACAACGAAGTCAGCGATAACCTTGCCCGCGCCGCTCTTGTCCATTGCGCCTGCGAGTGGGAGCATACCTGCGAAGAGGAAGATCGTCGTCCAGTCAATGCCCTGGTATGCCTGCTTCTCATTGAGGCAGCCCGTGAGCACGCAGAGGAGACCGCCGATGATGGCAGACATCTGCATCGGGACGTTGATGTCCTTCTCGAGAACCATCGCGATGATAACGCCGACGAGGATCGCTGCGCAGATCATCATCTTGCGCGGGTCCTTTGCTTCCTCTTTCTTGTCATCCGCACCCTCCGGCACAATAGCCATGTGCTGCGGGCAGAGCTTGCGGCCGATCGTGAGCATGTAGAGAACGCCGACGATCGAGAGGGGGATACCGATCCATGCAAACTCGAAGAAGCCGAACGGCGTGAGTCCACTCGCGCCGAGCGTCGCGCTCATGAGGATGTTCGGCGGGGTACCGATCATCGTGATCGTGCCGCCGACGTTCGCAGCGACTGCGAGACCCATGAGCTGGGGCGCAACCGGAACCTTTGCAGCTGCGCAGATCTGGATAACAACGGGAATGAGGCACGCGACGGTCGCCGTGTTCGAGGAGACCGAGGACAGAACGATTGTGATAAGCATGATTGCTGCCATCAGCGAGCGCTCATTCGTTCCAGACTTTTTAACAACAGCTATGCCGATTTTCTGCGCGACACCTGTTTGGAACATCGCCGCGCCGATGATGAACATACCTGCGAAGAGAACGACGGTGGAATTCGATAATCCTGCAAAAACCTCCTTCGGAGTCAAGACTCCCAACAACCCGAGCGAGATTGCCGCTCCAATTGCCGTGACTGCCAGCGGGATAAGCTCGGTAGCAAACAGGAACGCTGCTACTGCGAGAACCCCCAGTGTCACCATTGCTGCATCCATAGAAACATCTCCTATCATACAGTTCTTCTAGTTCCCGTTTTTAGGAAATACAGATAAATTCAGTCACATTATTTTGGCGCATCTTTTCCATCCCGCCTGCGCAGCCAATCCTCCGAGGAGCGAGAGCGTATAGCGCTGACGCTGGCGTTCCTCCTCCAGCAGAGCATAGATCTCGGGATCAAAGGCCTTCAGTTGATTGGCGACTTCTTCTCTTTTCATGGGCGGTTCTCCTCTTACGTTTTCGCAAAAGATCATAGGAACAATGCGGCAGCTCCGCATGACAGACTGTATGCGTTTATTATAGCACAACGGAGCGCGTTGGTCACCCGATTTTGATGTTTCTGGGGATTTTTGCCGAGAGAATATTTTTCCGCAGTAAAAAACTCCGGCGAGGCGCAGACGCTCCGCCGGAGGGATTGGGCGAGAGCTTATTCCTTGTGGAAGAGATTCTTGATGATGTTCATGCGTTCGCTCGCCGCATGTTCATGCACCTCGTTCGTATCGGCCTCGGGGTAGAAGATGCTTGCCATGGCCTCCGTGTTGATCCACTCCTCGGAGAAGATGGGCTTGTCGATGATGAGCTTGGCGATGGCCGTGCGGATCTCGTCCTCCTCGTGTGCGCTGATGCCGCCGGAGAGAACGCGCGCCAGCATTTGACCGACGAGGGTCATGTCCTCCTCCTTGAGACCGCGGGTCGTCGGATTCAGCGCGGAAAGGCGCAGGGCCGAGAGAACCATCTCCGAGCGCATCGTTGAAATGCGGTCGCGCTTTGTCTGCACGCCCATCCGCGCGAGTGCGTGCACCGCGTCTGTGGTATTTACGTTGGGCGCGGGCGCTGCCAGCACGAGATGGGTCTCGGTTCCGCCGCACAGGAGCGTTGCGCCGCGGCTCTCAAGCGAGGCTGCGAGCGCCTTGGCATTCCGCAGCACCTGCTCGCCGTAGGCACGGAATTTCGGCTGTGCCGCCGCGTGCAGGGCAAAGGCCAGCGCAGCAAGACGGTTCGCGTAGAGCGCGGTATGCCCGCTGTTGACGACGGCCGTATCCAGTTGGTCCGCCAGTTCCTTTTTGCAGAGGAGGACCGCACCCTCGGGGCCGCGCAGCGAATCGCCCGTCGGGAAACTCACGACATCGGCGAGCGGCACGGGGGAGGGGATGAGACCTGCTGCGATGAGGCCGACGCATTGACCGATGTCCACCCAGAGATAGGCGCCGACCTCGCGTGCGACGGCGGCGAGGCGCTGATAGTTCGGGATGCGCGGATAGCTGACCGGGGAGAAGATGATGAGCCGCGGCTTCAGCTCCTTTGCCATCGCCAGGACGGCATCCCAGTCGACCCGCTGCGCCGCGGGGTCGATGCCGTAGTTCTCAAAGCGATAGTTCAGCCCCGCACAGTGTTCCTGTTTGCGCAGGTTGAACGAGAGCACGGTATCGCCGGGCTGCAGCAGACCGAGGAAAACTACGCGCGAAGCAGCGGCAATGTTCCCGAGCCGGACAATGGCGTGCTCGCTGTTAAAAAGCTCTGCGGCACGCGTGCGCGCGAGCTCCTCGGCTGCATTTCCGTGCCGCGCGCTGCAGCTCTCGATGCTGCTGCCTGCGAGCGGGCTCCCGACGAGATAGGCTGCCAGCGGAGACATGGCGTTGACTGTCGGGACCAGCGAGAGCATATTGCGCTGTCGCTGTACCTCATCCTGCAGGAGGCCAAAGACAGCCGGGTCAAACGCCTTCAGATGGTTGAGCAGTGTTTCTTTTTTCATGGAGCATCCTCCTCATCTGTCCGGGCCGTGCGGCACCTCCGCACGGCCAATAAAAAACAGGTGCGCCCCGGGATGGGGCGCACCTGTTCACGGCGAACCAACGTACTCTGTTTCCAGTTCGCATTGTTCACGGTCGAGCATTCTGAGAGGAGAACCGCTCAGCTGTTGCCGCTTATGTCTGACAGTTCCTTAGAACGGCCATACGATCGGGATAACGACCATGCAGAGGATCAGCGAGAGAATCGCAAGAGGCACGCCGACCTTGACATAGTCCATGAAGCGGAACTGACCGGGCCCGAGCACGAGCGTGTTCGGCGGGGTCGCAACCGGCGTCGTGAACGCGCAGGATGCAGCAATGCCGATCGCCATGATGACCGGATACGGCGAAGCGCCGATGGACTGTGCGATCGAGATGCCGATCGGAGCGAGCAGCGCCGCTGCCGCCGTGTTCGACATGAACTGCGTCAGACCGCACGAGAGGATGAACATCGCCGCGACGATGACAAGCGGCGAGGGAGCCTCGCCCATGAGACCGACGACGAAGTCCGCGATGAGCTTGCCTGCGCCGCTGTGATCCATGGCGCTGGCGAGCGGGAGCATACCGGCGAAGAGGAAGATCGTCGTCCAGTCAATGCCCTGATATGCCTGCTTCTCGGAGAGGCAGCCCGTCAGCACGCAGGCGAGCGCGCCGATGATGGCAGACATCTGCATCGGGACGTGGATATCCTTCTCGAAGACCATCGCGACGATGACCGCGAGCAGGATCGCAAGGCAGACCATCATCTTCTTCTTGTCCTTCGGACCGTCCTCGCTTGCGGATTCTCCCTCTACCTTCACCATGTGGCGCGGGCAGAGCTTGTAGCCGACTGTGAGCATGTAGACAAGACCGAGGATGGAGAGCGGGATACCGATCCATGCGAACTCAAAGAATCCGAACGGGGTGAGTCCGCTTGCACTGAGCGTTGCGCTCATGAGAATGTTCGGCGGGGTACCGATCATCGTAATCGTACCGCCGACGTTTGCCGCGACAGCGAGTGCCATCAGCTGCGGCGACACGGGAACCTTTGCGGCCGCGCAGATCTGAATAACGACCGGCATGAGACAGGCGACCGTCGCCGTGTTCGAGGACACCGACGACAGGATGATCGTGATCAACATCAGGGCCGTCATCAGCGCGCGCTCGTTCGTGCCGGACTTCTTCACCACGGCAATCCCGATCCATTGGGCGAGTCCCGTTTGGAACATCGCTGCTCCGATGACGAACATGCCCGCGAAGAGCACGACGGTGGAGTTCGACAGCCCGGCAAAGACTTCCTTCGGTGTCAGAACACCCAGGAGGCCGAGTGCGACTGCCGCACCCATTGCCGTGACTGCGAGCGGGATGATCTCGGTGGCGAAGAAGATCGCCGCCACGGCGAGCACTCCCAGTGTCAGCGTTGCTGCATCCATAGAATACATCTCCTATCATATCAGTTCTTCTAGTTCCCGTTGTATATTTCGGAAACTTTCTTTCGACAGAATTCTTAATTCTCTCTCTTTTCTGGTTTTCCTGCTAGTTTTGGAGAAAAATTGCAATGAAATTTTTTTATAAAAGCGATGAACAAGAGTAATTTGCGTGAAAATTGCGCGCGCTTCCAATCGATACGGAAATTATTCTGCCGAAGATGCGGCAATTATTTTATGGATGCGAGATGGATCGGGATGCGCAGATGCGGTGTAAAATTGGTTGACAAATATATTTCCATTTCATTATACTGCAATAGCGATTAAAGTCAAATGGACTTCATCAGCAGATTCGGTGCCCGAACGGGCATGAAGGCAGGTTTTTGTGTGGAAAAGCCCCGTCTCATCTCGGACGGGGTTTTTGTAATGACGCATGGGAATGTGCGGTGTATTTTGCCGCGCTCGGAGGAGAGCCTCTATCTCCCAATGCCGCGCACGACGGCGATGAATCCCTCATCCCCTCGGCCTGCCTGCCGGGGGCATGCGGAGCATGGCGGAAGGGGCGAAAAGAGCGGCTGCTGGATGAAGAAACTCTTTGTGCAGCAGCCGCTTTTGCTGTTCCTAAATGCAGAGAAAGGAGCTCTCTATGCGATATCTGCGCGCGCTCGTCCTGCTCATATTTTTGCTTGCGCTTGCGGGCTGCGGGCAGAGCATTGAGGAACGGACGGAGGGGACAAGCGCCGCGGCGGACGATACGATCGTCCTCGCGGCGTATCGCCCGCTCGCTCCGGGCGTGCATGACAGCTACTACTGCAGCCGGATCCTCGGCGTCTGGGAACCGCTCATCACGGCGGATGAGGAGACGGGCGCCCCTGCGCCGTGCCTCGCCGTGTCCTGGGAGATGCTGGACGACGGACGCGTGTGGGTATTCCATCTGCGGCAGGGGGTGCGTTTTCATGACGGGACGCCCTTCACGGCGCAGGCGGTTGCGGACAATATCGCGTGGATGGGCAAGGGGGCGCCTTTGAGCATTTTCTACTCCCGCAGCCGCAAGAACTACTATCCGAATCTCGTCCGCGTGGAGCCTCTCGACGAGCTGACGGTGCGGATGACCTTTGCCAAGCCGAACGTCAATCAGCTCTACAATATGATGAATTTCGGCAGCCCGATCTATGCCCCCTCGTGCCTTGCGGACGACGGCTCGTTCACGGGGACCGCACGCGGGACGGGGCCGTTCCGCATCGCGGAGAATGTGCAGGATCGCTATGTCGTTCTTGAGCGCAACGACGATTACTACGGGGAAAAGGCGCGTGCGCGCCGCATCCTGATCCGCACCATCCCGAGCCCCGATGTCCGCTTTGCCGCGCTCAAGGCGGAGGAGATCATGGGCGTGCTGGACGTCAGCGCGATGCCGCCGGTGCTGGCCGATGAGCTGGCGCAGGACGAGCGGTTCGCCGTCTCGGTCAGCCGTTCGATCATGGTGCGCTATCTGGCGTTGAACGGGACGCGGCCGCCGTTCAACGATGTCCGCATGCGGCGCGCTGTGAGTCTCCTGCTCGACCGCCGCCTGCTCGCGGATGCGCTCTATCTCGGCTATGCAGTGCCGACGACGAATCTGCTGAGCATCTCCAGTCCGTTCTACAAGGAGTTCTCCGCCGCACGGGACACGGCGGAGGCAAAGCGGCTCGCGCATGAGGTACTCGGCGATGCGCGGCAGGAGATCGTCTACTGTGTGAACGGCGCGGACCCGATCGCCAAGGGCGAGGCGGAGCTGATTGCATACTGGCTCGCAGACATCGGCCTCGATGTGCGCATCGAGGCGCTCGAGGCGCCGATGCTGACGGCGCGGATGCGGCGCGGGGACTACGACATCGCGCGCAGCCAGCAGGGTCTGCCGAACGGCGATCCGCTCTATGTGTTCAAGGGCTTTTTCGCGCCGAACGGGCCGCGGAACAAGGCGCTGTCGCTCGGCTATGACAATCTGGAGGTGAACGCGCTCCTCGCGGAGCTCGACACCGCGGCGGACGAGGGGAGGCGGCGGGCGCTCTTTGATCGGCTGCAGGAGATCGGCGTGGAGGAACAGCCGGTCGTCCCGCTCTATTTTGATGAAAACATTGTGGTCTACAATGCGGCGCGCCTGACGGGATACCGGGCGCTGCGCTACGGGGTGTCGCTGGCGGAGGTGGCGTGGAGATGAATGCGGTGCAGCGCTATATCTGCGGGCGGCTTGCAAGCGCTCTGCCGGTGCTCTTCGGCGTCAGTCTGCTCGCGTTTGGCCTCGGCCAGCTCTCACCGGGCGATCCGGCAGAGATTATGCTGGAGGGGACGGGGATGGGCATGCCGTCCGCCGAGGAGGTCGCTGCGCTGCGCTCCTATCTCGGTCTGGATCAGCCGTGGTACGCGCAGTACGGGCTGTGGCTGCGGCGCCTCCTGCACGGGGACGGCGGCATGTCCTACCATCTGGGGATGCCGGCCTTCACGGCGCTCCTCGACCGGCTGCCTGTGACGGCGGCGCTCGCTGCGGCGGCTCTCGTATGGGCGGTGGTCGGCGGCATCGGGCTCGGCCTCGCGATGGCCTACCTGCGCGGGACGATGTGGGAGCAGATGGTGCGCGGCGCAACGCAGGTCATGCTGGCGGCGCCGTCGTTCCTCACGGCGATCCTGCTCATCCTGGTCTTCGGCGTGTGGCTCCATATCCTGCCGACGAACGGCGTGGAGTCCGCGGCGGGCTATGTTCTGCCGTCGCTCGCGCTCGCGCTTGTGACGCTCGCGATGACGGCGCAGCTGCTCGACAGTCAGCTGCGCGGCGCCCTCTCGTCCTTTTACGCGCGCGTTGCACGCCTGCGCGGCCTCGGCGAGGGCCGCGTACTCCTCGTCTATGCGCTGCCGAACGCAATGCTCCCCGTGGCCGCGATGCTGGGGAATTTCTTCGCAGCTGTGCTCGGCGGAGCGATCGTCGTGGAGACGGTCTTTGCTCTGCCGGGCATCGGCTCGCTCGCGCTCGACGCGATCCACTACCGCGACTATCCGCTGCTGCAGGGGTATGTGCTGTTCCTGGGAGCGATCTATGTGCTCGTGACCCTCGCGGTCGATCTCCTGCTCGCACGCATGGACCCACGCATCCTGCCGGGAGGTGAGCGGTGATGGAGCGCTGGATGGGCTGCGCTGCCGTGCTCGTACTCGCGGGGATTGTCCTCTCCGGCATATTTGCCCCGCAGCTGGCGCCGATGAATCCGTTCGAGCCGAATATGGCGATCCGCCTGCAGGGACCAACGGCGGCACATCTTCTCGGCACGGATGCACTCGGGCGCGATCTCCTGAGCCGGATGCTCTACGGCGGGCGCAGTGCGATCCTGCTCTCTCTGGTCTCGACGGTGCTGGCGCTCGGCATCGGGACGATTGTGGGCGTGCTCGCGGGATATTTCGGCGGGCGGACGGATGCCGTTCTGACGATGGTCAGCAATGTGTTCCAGGGGATCCCGGGCATCAGTTTCATGGTGGCCGTCGCGGGCTTTGTCGGACCCGGCGCTGCGGGCCTATTGCTCGCGCTCGTTGCGGGCTCGTGGGCGGGGTTCTCGCGCATCGTGCGTGCGGAGGTCATGGGGCTCTCTGCGCAGCCCTATGTAGAGAATCTGCGTGTGCTCGGCTGCAGCGACGGGCGGATGATCCTCCGGCACATTCTGCCGGCGCTCGGCGGGACGCTGCTCGTGCTCGGCTCGCTGCGGCTCGGACGCGGGGTGCTTGCGATCGCGGGGCTGAGTTTCCTCGGCCTCGGCGTGCAGCCGCCGACGCCGGACTGGAGCACGATGATCAGCGACGCGATGCTCTACTACCGTCAGGCGCCGCATCTCATCATCGTGCCGGGCGCGGCGCTTGTCCTGCTCGTGGGGGCGCTCAATATGGTCGGGCAGATGCTGCGCCGCCGCTTCGATATACATCAGGAGGTGCGCGGATGAGGGGGCAGCAGCATGCATTTGCCGTGCACGGACTCACTGTGCGCTATTCGGACGGCGCGGGCGGCATATCCGCGCTCGATCATGTGGATGCTGTGTTCCCCGCGGGGGGCGTGACGGCGATCATCGGAGAGAGCGGCAGCGGGAAATCGACGCTCGGACAGGCGCTTTTCGGCGCACTGCCTCCGGGAGCCGCAGTCGAGGGACAAGTGCTGTTCGGCGCTGCGGACGTGACCGCGCTCGGACAGGAGGAACTGCGCCGCCGTTACTGGGGCAAACAATGGGGCATCGTACCGCAGCTTCCGCGGGCCGCACTGAGCCCGGTGCACCGCATCGGGCGGCAGATGGCGGATGTGCGGCGCGGAGCGGGACGCCCCGCATGGGACGAGGCGCAGTATGCGGCGCTCCTTGCGCGGTTCGGCTTTGACGATCCGCAGCGGGTGCTGCGTTCCTATCCGCATGAGCTCTCGGGCGGAATGCTGCAGCGCGTGCTCTGTGCGATGGCGGACGCAGGCGAGCCGCAGTGGATTCTTGCGGACGAGCCGACGAAGGGGCTGGATCCTGCCGTCTGGCAGATGGCTGCCGATAATCTGCGCCGCCTGTGTGCGTGCGGAAGGGTATCCCTCCTCCTCATCACCCACGATATCCCGCTCGCCGCGCAGCTGGCTGACCGTGTCGTCGTCATGCAGGCGGGGCGGATTGTGGAGCAGGGGACGGATGTGTGGGCACATCCCGCGCACCCGTACACGAAGGCGTATTTCCGGGCGCAGCCGCAGTTCCTGGCGCATGAAAAGAGGACAGGCACCGAACGCGAACCTGCACCGGCGGAGGAATCCCTCCGCAGCCCTGCCGTACTCGAGGCGCGCGCGGTGACGAAGAGCATGCGCGGCCGTGCGGCGGATGAGCCTCTGCGCATTCTGGATGCGTGCAGCCTCGTTGTTGCCGAGGGACGCACCGTCGGACTCGAGGGGCGCAGCGGTGCGGGCAAGAGTACGCTCGTGCGCATCCTGCTTGGGCTCATTCCCGCGGACGGCGGCGCGGTTCTGTGGGAGGGGCGTGATCTGACGACGCTTTCGCGTGCGGAGATGCGGGCCTTTCGCCGGAGCGTGCAGCTCGTTGCGCAGAATCCGGAGCAGGCATTCGACCCGCGCTGCACAATGGAGGAGAGTCTGCGGGAGGTTTTTGCGATTCATCCGTCCCTGCTCGATGAGGGCGGCTCTGCGAAAGAACAGATCGCAGCGGTACTGCGCGCCGTGGAACTGACCGCGCACGTTTTGGGGCGGCGGCCGCACGAGCTCTCGGGCGGCGAACTGCAGCGCGCGGCGATCGCACGGGCGCTGCTCACAAAGCCGCGGATCCTGCTCCTCGATGAGCCGACGACCATGCTCGACGTCTCTATTCAAGAGCAGATTCTGCGCCTGTTCCTGCGGCTGCGGGCGGAGCGCCGCCTCGGCATGCTGCTCATCTCGCACGACCGCGCGCTGCTCACTTGTTTTGCCGATGAAATTCATACGTTGGACGCGGGGAGGGTGCAGTAGGCATCGGACTGCAAAGATCTGAACAAGGCGGAGGCGCCCGCGCGGACACGATTCGACATCGGCGCGCCGATCTTGGTATGTTCGGCGCTGGTCTCGATGCGGCAGAGGTCCTGTTTGAAGTGGCGCAGGGCGAAAAATGGTCCGCGGAAATGCGGGGCTTTCGCCGGGCTGCAGATTCGTGTAGAATGGAGAAAAAGGATGGACAGGAGGAACTGCGATGAAGATTGTTGTACTCGACGGGTATACGGAGAATCCGGGCGACATCAGCTGGGCGCCGCTCGAGGCCCTCGGTGATGTGACGGTCTATGACCGCACCTCCTATGCGGAGTCGCCGCTGATCGCCGAGCGCATCGGCGCTGCGGAGATCGCCGTGACGAACAAGACGCCTCTCACGCGTGCGGTGATCGATGCCTGCCCGAACCTGCGTGCGATTGCCGTGCTCGCGACGGGATACAATGTCGTGGATACGGTGTATGCGCGCACAAAGGGGATCCCCGTCATGAATGTGCCGGCCTATGGTACGGACAATGCAGCGCAATATGCTGTCGCTTTGCTCCTCGAGGCGTGCTCGCACGTCGGGCTGCATGACCGCTCGGTGCATGCGGGAGAGTGGACCGAGAGCGCGGACTTTTGCTACTGGAAGCGCCCGCTGATCGAGATCAGCGGCAAGACGGCAGGCATCATCGGATTCGGCCGGATCGGGATGGCGGTCGCACGCGTCCTGCGCGCGATGAATGTCCGCGTTCTCGCGTACAGCCGCTCGGAGCGTGCGGAGGGACGGGTGCTTGCAGACTATGTGCCGCTGGATGAGCTCATCGGATCGTCGGACTTTATCTTTCTGCACTGTCCGCTGACGCCGGAGACGGAGGGGCTGATCAATGCGGCGCGGATTTCGCAGATGAAGGACGGCGTGATCATCGTCAACAACGGGCGCGGGCAGCTCATCGTCGAGGCGGATCTCGCCGCCGCGCTCGCGTGCGGGAAGGTGGGCTGTGCTGCGGTGGACGTGGCATCGTCGGAGCCGATCCGCGCGGACAATCCGCTCCTTCATGCGCCGAACTGCATCATCACGCCGCACATCTCATGGGCGACGAAGGAGGCGCGCGAGCGGATCATGCAGACGACGGCGGACAACGTGAAGTCGTTTATGGCCGGGAAGCCCGCGCATGTCGTGAATTAACCCCAAAGAAACAAGCGGTTTCGGAAAGATGACGGCAAGGACGTTTTCCCGCCTCCTCACAGCAGGAAGAAAGCAGCTTGGCAGGCATGAAGTTCGGACGGTGAAATCTGTGCTATAATAAGTAAACGATACAGGAAAGGAGAGCGATGATCATGAATCTGCGCAGCGATGCCGACGGCATCATCGAGGAGGCCCTGGCGGCAATCCTGCCGGACGCGGCAGTGCAGAAGGCGCTGCATGGACATCGGTTCGCCGGAGGGCGCATTGTGCTCGCCGCAGTCGGCAAGGCGGCGTGGCAGATGGCGCGTGCGGCGGCGGACGTGCTCGGGGAGCGCATCGACCGCGGGATTGTGATTACGAAATACGATCATGTGATGGGCGATCTCCCGCGCATCTCCTGCATGGAGGCGGGACACCCCGTGCCGGACGAGAACTCGTTCGCGGCGACGGAGGAGGTGCTCCGCCTTACGGCAGATCTGACGGCGGAGGACACGGTGCTCTTTCTCCTCTCGGGCGGCGGGAGCGCGCTCTTTGAAAAGCCGCTGATCCCCGCAGAGGAGCTGATGGATCTCACGCATCAGCTGCTTGCCTCCGGGGCGGACATCGTGGAGATGAACACCCTCAGGAAGCGCATGAGCGCGGTGAAGGGCGGCCGGTTCGCGGAACACTGCGCGCCGGCGCAGGTATTCTCGATCGTGCTCAGCGACATCCTCGGCGATCCGCTCGATATGATTGCCTCGGGCCCCGCACATCCCGATGCCTCGACGGCGGAGGACGCGCATCGGGTTGCGGCGAAATACGGCCTCCGTCTCTCTCCTGCCGCGCGGGCGCTCCTGGATGAACCGCTGCCTGCGGTGCTGCCGAACGTCACGACGGTGATCACGGGCAGCGTACGCGAGTTCTGCGCAGTGGCCGCAGCTGCTGCGCAGAGGCGCGGCTATACACCGATCCTCCTGACGGATCAGCTGAACTCGGAGGCGCGCGAGGCGGGACGGTTCCTCGCGGCGATTGCGCGCAGCCATGCGGAGGACGGTTCGCTTGCCTACATCGCGGGCGGCGAGACTGTCGTGCAGGTAAAGGGGAAGGGGCGCGGCGGGCGCAATCAGGAGCTCGCGCTCGCGGCGGCAGAGGGCATCGCGGGCCTTTCGAACGTCGCCGTGTTCAGCGTAGGCAGCGACGGGACGGACGGCCCGACGGATGCGGCGGGCGGCTACGTCGACGGCATGACGACGGCGGCGCTTGCACGCGCGGGAAAGAGCGCGGCAGAGGCGCTCGCTGAGAATGATGCCTACCCTGCGCTGAACTCCGTGGGCGGACTCATCATCACGGGGCCGACGGGAACGAATGTGAACGATGCCGCGGTCGTGCTCATCCGCAGTAAAGGATAAATCAGAGAAGGGAGCATCCATGACCCTGTTTGAGGAGATCCTGGCAGTGCACGCGGCAGAGGCAGGCCTTGCGCTGACGGCTGTGCAGATCGAACAGTACGCCGTCTACAACCGTCTGCTCATCGCGTGGAACGAGCGCATGAATCTCACGGCTCTGACGGCGCCCGAGGATGTTGCGGTGAAGCATATCATCGACAGCCTGACGGCGTACGATGCGAAGCTCTTTGCACCCGCACGCACGCTCATCGATGTCGGGACAGGCGCGGGCCTGCCCGGGATCCCGCTCGCGGTCTATGCACCACAGATAGAGGTGACGCTGATGGATGCGCTCGGCAAACGCGTGAAATTCCTCACGGAAGCGGCGGCGGCAATGGAGCTCCGGAATGTGCGCTGCATCCACGCGCGCGCAGAGGAGGCGGCGCGCCGGCCGGAGCACCGCGCGCGCTATGACATCGCCGTGAGCAGAGCCGTCGCACGTCTGCCGGTGCTGCTCGAGTATACGCTGCCGTTCGTGCGCACGGGAGGAACGCTGCTCGCGCTCAAGGGGCGCGCCTATGCCGCCGAGCAGGCGGAGGGGAAACGCGCGGCGGAGATCCTCGGCGGCGGTGCGATCAGTGCACGCCCCGTGCGGCTCCCCGGCCTCGATGATGTACGTGCGATTCTCGCCGTGACGAAGGAGCGCCCGACGCCGAAGGGGTATCCGCGGCGCGCGGGTCTGCCGGAGCGTGCGCCGCTGAAATAATTTCCCCGTACAAAAGGGTTTCGGACGTTCATGTCGAAGATTATTCAGATCAAAGAAGATGTGTTTGCTGTACCGTTTTTCCGCAAAGGCGCGTTCGGGGGGATCGATGCGCGGCAGCCGGACACCGGATGCAGGAAGTTTTTCGATAGGGGGATAACGAGATGAAACGATGGAGAGGTCTCGCGGTCGGCGCGGTCATGCTGCTCGTATTTGCCGCACCGCCCGCAGAGACGGCGGCGCAGCCCGATGCGGCGGTCACGACGGAGCAGCAGGCCGACGCCAAGGCCCAGCGCAGCGCCGACCGCGCGGCGGCAAAGGCGGAGAAAAAGGCCGCGCGCGCCGCAAAGAAGGCGGAGGCGAAGCGCGAAAAGAAGGCGCGCTATAAGACGCTGTTTACGGACAACGGGTTCACCTACTATTTGGACTCCAAGAACTCCCGGTGGGTGCCGCGGCCGAACAGCGGCTCAGAGCGCATGATCGAGGCATGGGTCCGCCTGGTCGAGAACACGGAGGGGAATACCGCAGAGGGGGGCACGGATGCCCGCCCGAGCAAGTACTTTTTGGAACACTACTACATCAGCCCGCAGCGGCGCGAGATCATGTTCATCTCGGAGCTCGAGGTAACGGGCCGCCCCGAGAACGCGATCAAGGAACGCCCCTATGAAAACGCCAACTGGGAGAAGCTCGTCCCCGGATCGATCGAGGACGACCTGTTCGATGCGATTGTCGCAAAGATGAAACAGGCGCCCGGGGAGCGCTCCGGCGTCCTCAGCGGCACGAGCGGAATGAGCCTGCGCGATATGCTCGAGGAGTTCGGCCGGATCTCTCTCTGATCGGGGGGCGCAGGCCTTCTTTACCGCTTCCGCAGGTGTGTCATGCGATTGATGTGCGCATGCCGATCCTATCATTGTACAGAACTGCCGCAGAGAAAAATCTGCGGCTTTTTTGCATATCGGCGCGATGGGTGGGCTGATCGGGCGGAGAAAAAGACCGCGACGGCGCCGTTTTTATCTCCATCGCGCTGATAGGCAATTTGCGGCGTACATATGTTCCCGATATACTCTCTTTCAGAATACAGTTGTCTGAAGGAGGAAGATTGAATGAATCGGAACGAATATCCGCCGCTCCCAAAGGCGGAGGAGGACGCCCTGATCGCACGTGCGGTGCATGGAGATGCGCAGGCAGCGGCGGAGATGAACGCGCGCTATCGCGGGCTGATCATCCGGGAATCCCACGCCTCGTATCTGCGGAATGCGGCTCTTTCGGCCGATGCGGAAAATATCGCGGCGCTCGCCTTCGTCGAGGCACTGCACGACTACGACCCGCAGCACGGCGCACCGTTTGCGGCCTTCGCCAAGACGCGCATTCACACGGCGCTCTACACGGAGTTTCGCCGTGAGCGGCGCCTCTGGGAGCGCACCAGCCATCCCGAACAGGATGCTGAGGGCCGCGATGTGTGGGAGCGCTGCGGCGGAACGGACGAGCCGACGGCATGCGCGGATCTGCGGCTTCTTGTGCGCGGCATTCTCGCACGCGCGATGCACCGGCTCACAGAGCGGGAGAAGAAGATCCTGTCCCTTCACTATTTCAGCGATCTTACCCTGCGCCGCATCGCGGCCCTGCTCGGCACATCCGCCGGGGCAGTGAGCAAGAGCAAGGCGAACCTTCTGCGAAAACTGCGCGCGGGAGCGGATGCAGCTCTTGCAACGCCGTGTGAAATATGATATCCTAAGAAAAAGCATCGAACTTGTAAAGGAGATGTCATACATGGCACAGACCAGCATCAGCATCCGCATGGACGCTGACCTCAAGAAGAACTTTGAGAATTTCTGCGGCGCCGTCGGCATGAATATGTCCACGGCGATCAATATGTTTGCGATCGCCTGCGTACGCGCGCAGAAGGTTCCGTTCGAGATCTCCGCGCAGCGTGCACTGCCGGGCGAGTCGCTCGGGCTCTTTGCGGATACGGTGTGGAGTCCGGAGGAAAGCTGACCAAACAACACTCCACAGCGGCGGGGGACAGCAGCGAAAGGGGCGTCTTGCATGAGGGCGCCTCGTTTCTTCTGCGAAATGTGCTTTCCATCGGATGCGCACAGACGGCGGGCTCAATCGGGCGCGTTATTTTTTTGCACTTTTTTCGGATGTGTGGCTTCTGCAACGGAATTGGGGATAATTCTCAACTATACTGACGGCATAGATGAATAGCTGCTTTTAATGATATAGATGGGAGTGATTCCGATGGCAGAAGAGAAGAAGCCTGAGATGGGACATGAGTTCCTCGCGCGGCTCGGCAAGACCCGCCTGCGTCCGGGCGGACGCGAGGCGACGGAGTGGCTGCTCGGACACGTAGACTTTACGGCGGATACACGCGTGCTCGAGGTCGCCTGCAATATGGGAACGACGATGATCGCGCTCGCGGAGGCACACGGTTGCCGCATTACGGGGCTGGATATGAATCCCGCGGCGCTTGCGAAGGCGCGTGCAAACATTGCGAAGAACGGCATGGAGGATGTGATCGACGTGGTCGAGGGCAACGCGATGGCGCTGCCGTTCCCCGACGAGAGTTTTGACGTCGTCATCAACGAGGCGATGCTCACGATGCTGCCGCGCGAAAACAAGAAGAAGGCGATTGCCGAATACTTCCGCGTGCTGAAGCCGGGCGGAACCCTCCTCACGCATGATGTCGCTCTGCGGGTTTCGAACGAAGAACAGGCGAGGGAATTGCGGGCGGGCATCTCGCGCGCGATCAATGTGAACGTCGACCCGCTCCCGCAGGAGATGTGGGAGCGTCTCTTCCACGATGCGGGCTTTGCGACAGAGGTGCAGACGGGCGACATGACCCTCCTCGATCCGGCGGGTCTCGTACGCGACGAAGGGTTCGACGGCGCGATGAAGATCATCCGCAACGGATTGCGCACGGAGAACATCGATCGCTTCCGCAGGATGTTCAACTTCTTCTTCGATCACAACAAGGAGTTCTCCTATATCGCCGTCGTGAGCAGAAAGTAGACGGCGCACATTCTGCCCCTCAGGAGAGCGGGCGAAGGATGCCGCGATCGGTCGGGGCTGAGATTTCTGCATAAGCGTGCCCGCACGGGGGAACGAGAACGGAACCGCATAAAAAAAGAGCACCTGCGAGGGAAAAACCTGCGGCAGGTGCTTTTCTTTGCGCGGACGGTATAAAGAACAATAAATAGATATAAATAACGATAAAGCGACAGAAATTAAGAAAAATAATCCAACCCATGCACGGCATTCAGGGCGTGCCGCTCCCAAATCCATGCCTTGAGCCGCGCCGGATCGCTGTTCAGCACGAGATCCGCAGGGAAATCAATCTCCTCCAGGATGGCCTGCGTATAGGCGTGTTCGCCGACGTCGATGTCGATGTGCGCGTCGCTGCCCATGATGATATGCGCGCCGTGGCGCCGGCAGGCGGCGAGCAGATCGCGCGCGAGGAGATCCGAGCCGGGACGGCTGCCGCCGGGATTGTGCGAGGAGTTGTTCGCCTCGATGAGGATGTGCTGCGCTGCGGCCGCACGGGCAAGCGCATCGAAGTCGATCGGGTAGACGGGATTGTCGGGGTGCCCGATGATGGTGACATAGGGATTCTCCATCGCGCCGAGGAGGGCGGCGGTATTTTCCTCCTGCGAACCCGGAGCGATGACGAGATCGTGCAGGCTCGCAATGGCGTAGTGGAGTTTTTTCAGCGCCTTTTCCGGCAGGTCAACCGTGCCTGTGTGGTCCAGGACGTTCAGCTCCGCGCCCATGATGAGGTCAATGCCGTAGGCGGCGGGGCGGATGACCTTGAAGTTGTGGAAGTACAGCTCGTGAAAGGTGCCGGGCAGCGCGGGCGCATGGTCGGAGATGCCGAGGAGCGCGAGCCCCTTTTCCTTCGCCGCTGCCGCCATTTCCCGGATGGTGCTGTACGCGTGCATGCTGGCGATCGTATGCGTGTGGATGTCGATGATGTCGGTCATGGGAGGCCTTTCTAAAAAGTGCACAGAGTTCGGGCACATGCCGTGCCCTTTTCTCGAAAGGGAGCATGGCATCTTTTTTGAGAGGGGGCTGTCTGTATTATAGCGTCAGCGCGCGAAGAAAAGCAATGGATCTCCGCACGAAAATACCCCGCAACAAACGCCGCGGGGTATCTTTGCATATGCTCTCAGAGCTTGAATTTGCTCGTGGTGTTCTGCAGGTCGGTCGCAAGTGTTGCCAGCGACTGCGAGGCGGAGGCGATCTCTTCGCTCGAGGCGGACTGCGACTCGGACGAGGAGGAGATGTTCTGCATGTTCTCTGCCGTGGCCTGGCTGATCTCGTGAACCGTGTCTGCGGATGCGACGACGCGCTCCGTGCCCTTGGCGACGGTCTGCATGGAGGCGTTGATGTCTGCCATCTGTTCCTTGATCCCGTCGACCATGCGCATGATGCTCTCGAACTGCGTGCCGACCTCGTGGATGGCGCTCGTGCCCGCCTGCACCTCGGTCGTTCCGCTCTGCATGGCGGCGACGGCCTGCTCCGTGTCGTGCTGGACGCTGCTGATGCGCTCCTTGATCTGCTCGGCTGCTTCGCGCGACTGCTCAGCGAGCTTGCGGACCTCCTCGGCGACGACGGCAAAGCCGCGCCCTGTCTCACCTGCGCGCGCTGCCTCGATGGCTGCGTTGAGGGCGAGGAGGTTCGTCTGCTCGGCGATGGCGGAGATGGTCTCGACGATCTCGCCGATCTGCTTGGAGCTCTCTCCGAGCTTCTCGACGACCTCCGCGGAGCGCAGGACGCTCTGTTCGATGCCGCTCATCTTCGTCATGGCGTCGTTCATCAGAGCCTCGCCGCGTGCGGCGGCGTCTGCCGTCTGGACGGAACTGTCGGCAACCTGTGCTGCCTTGTCTGTCATGCGATCGATGTCGTTCGAGACTTCGCCGATGTTCTTCTTTGCGTCGGCGAGACTCTCAAGCTGCTGGTCCGTGCCGTTGGCAACGACGGTGACAGTGCCCGCGATCTCAGTCGCAGAGTCTGCCATCTGGTGCGCGCCTGCGGTGAGCTGCTCGGAGGCTGCGGCGAGCTGTTCGGCGGTGCCTGCAACCTGGCGGATGACGTCGCGGATGCTCTTCATCATTGCGTTGAAATTCGCGGCGAGCTGTCCGAGTTCATCCTGCGAGGTGACGGGGAGATCGGGCAGGTTCAGCTCGCCCTTTGCGAGTGCCCCGACGTGGTTCATGAGGCGCTCGGTCGCGCCGGTGATCGTCGCGGCAAAGCGCAGGAGGGCGAAGATGATGCCTGCGACGAGCAGAACGCCGAGAATGGTCAGCCCTGCGTAGGTGACCTTGAGGCTGTTCAGCTGTGCAAAGGCGACGCTCTCCGGTACGGCGATCCCGATGATCCAGCCGGAGGAGGGAACGGTCGCGTAGGCGACGATCTCTTTCTCGCCGTCCTTTTCCGTGGCGAAGTAGCCATTCTTCTTCTGCTGCATCTCAGAGAAGCGGCCCTTCAGCAAGGGGGTCTCGTCCGCCTTATGCATCGCTTCTCCCTCGGAGGAGGCGATGATGAGGCCGTTCTTGTCGATGATGATACCCGAGCCCTGCCCATGGTACTTCAGATTGGCAACGCGCGCGGCAAGCGTGTCGAGGGTGATGTCTGAGCAGACGGCGCCTGCAAATGCCCCGTTTTTCCCGTTGTAGGGAGCGGAAACGGAAACCACCATCTTTTTCGATACAGCATCCTGATAGACCTCGGTAAAGACCGCCTTGCCCGCGGCCTTGCCCTCCTTGTACCAGTCGCGCCCGCGCGGGTCGATCGCCGAGATATCGCCGTCATTCCAGCTGATGAAGCGGCCGTCCTCTGCGCCGTAGGCGAGGTCGAGGATGTCCTTGTCATCGGAGGCAAGACTCATCATCTCGCGGTCCATCGAGACGGGACTGCCGTCGTATGCCGCGAGCAGATTCGCGGCGCTCACGGCCTGCTGCTTCTTCTGAACGAGCCAGCCGTCGATGGAGGTGGCTTCGACATTGAGAAGCGCTCCGATCTCGTTCGATGTGCTCTCCGTGAGCGCGTCCTGCGCTTTGTAGTAGCCGATGCCGCAGATCGCCGCAACAAGGACTGCCATGAGCGTGCCCATCAGGAGCAGTTTTTGTTTGATGCCCAAAATTTCGCTTCCTTTCAATGAGAGATCTCTAAAGATAATTTATATTTTATACGTTTTTCTCCAAAGAATCAAGCGATTTTCTTATGCTGATACAATTTACCGGAACTTATTGCAAAGAAAGCTGCCGGCATGTTTTGAAACGCTGATGATTGCGCTTCACGTTCGGATGTGATAGGATAGATCGGTATCTTATTTATGCGCTGCGGAGAGCCAAGGAATCGCTGTATTTATCGGTGCTTCCTCCATGTGCCTCTGACAGCAGGAATTTCATAGGAGGTTTCATCATGCAGGATGAAAAAAAGGCCGCGGACGCCATCGCTCGTGAGGCGAGGCGTACCGCAGCCGCAGGAGTGATCTTTGCCGTACTCTGGACGGCGCTCGGATTCGGCCTTGCAGAATCCGAGGTGACGATCGCGGGCTTTCCGCTCTGGGCAGTGACATCGACGGTCGGCGTGCTCGTTGTGGGCACGGTGCTGGCCGTGTATCTCGCGCGGGCGGCAGAGGATGTCTCTCTCGATGCGCATGGAGAGGGGGATGTCCGATGAGCGGGAATCTCATGGTGCTCCTTCCTCTTCTCGGTTTCATGGCGGCGATGCTTGCGCTCGGCGTGTACGTGCGGCGGCAGAGCCATGCGGGTGGATTCCTCTCCGGCTACTTTGTCGGCGGGCAGACGCTCGGCGCGTTCGTGCTCGCGATGACGATGGTCGCGACGTACAGCTCGGTCAGTTCGTTTGTCGGCGGTCCGGGCATGGCGTATGAGATCGGCTTCGGCTGGATCTATATGGCGGTCATTCAGACCATGACCATCTTCCTCGTGCTCGGCATCTTCGGAAAGAAGGTGGCGCGCCTCGCGCGCCGCATCCATGCCGTCACGATTGTCGATATCATTCGGCACCGCTATCAGTCGGATGCGCTGGCGGCGATTGCGGCGTTGGCGATCGTTGTGTTCTTTGCGGCCTCGATGGTCGCGCAGTTCGTCGGCGGGGCGCAGCTTTTCGCTGCGGTCACGGGGTACAGCTATGAGCTGGGGCTTATCCTCTTTGGCGTTGTGGTCGTTGTCTATACGTCGATCGGGGGCTTCCGCGCGGTCGCGCTGACGGATACCTGCTGCGCGATCATGATGATGCTCGGCATTGTTCTGCTCTTCTACTATGTGCTCGATGCCGGCGGCGGGCTTGCGGCGATTCTCGCGGAACTCCGCAGCACGCATCCGGAGATGCTGACGCCGACGGCCGCGGGGCGCATGCCGATTTCGCTGTATGTTTCGCAGTGGCTGCTCGTCGGAGCGCTCACGATTGCCCTGCCGCAGTCGGTTGTGCGCGGCATCAGCTATCGGAGCGGCCGCGATATGCACCGGGCCATGATCATCGGGACGGTTGTCATTGCCTTTATGAACATCGCGGTAAATCTCGTCGGCGTGCTCGGACGCGGCGTGCTCGACGTTCCTGCACAGGCGCTCGGCGGGGTGGACAGCGTGATCCCGCAGCTGATGGCGCACGTCATGCCGCCCGCGCTCCTCGGGCTTGCAATCATCGGACCGCTTGCGGCGTCGATCTCGACCATTTCGGGCGTACTCATCGTCGCCTCTTCTGCCGTGGTGAAGGATGTCTACCTCCACCATATGCAAAAGCGCGGCCGGGATGTTCCCGAAGAGACCCTGAGTCGTCTCTCGATGGGCGTCACCGCCGCGCTCGGCATCGTCGTGTTCCTCCTTGCCGTCTCCCCGCCCTCGCTCATCTGGCTCATCAATATGTTCGCGTTCGGAGGCCTTGAGACCGCGTTCTTCTGGGTGCTCGTGTTCGGCCTCTTTACGAATTGGGCGACACGCACGGGCGCGCTCGCATCAATGGCGGGCGGCATACTCGTCTACTGCACGGCGATGGCGGCGGGCTTCAAGCCGCTCGGGCTGCACCCCATTGCCGTCGGCATCACGGTCTCGCTCCTCTTTTTCCTCCTCGGGAACCTCTGGGAGCGGTGCCGGCAGGGCGAAGCTTGACAAGGCCTGACCGCGCGGGTATAATGAAGACACAAAAAGAGTGACTGACGAGTGGTTCCGTCGGTCTCTCCCTAGAATCAAATATGTTCTTGAAGAAAGAGCCTTCGTTACCTTGCGTAAGGTTCTTTTTTCTTGCCTATTCCAGGAACAAGAATATGATGTTGACCGCGAGCGTTGCCGCCGCTAGCACGAGCGAGAGTATTTCATACAGGCTCAAATGCACATCACCTCCCTTGCGGGAGAAAACCTGCGATCGTCAGTCACCTGGAAATATTATAGCACAAAAGCCAGAGAAAAGAAACGTGTGTTTCCTTATTTTCGCGAAATGACCAGCGGGACGAAATATGCCTCCGTGCCCGCAATCTCCTCGGGGGAAAAGCGTGCGCCGACGGCGGAGGGGGTGTCGAAGAGCATGAAGCACGAGAGCGTCAGGCAGCCCTCCGTCGTGCCGGAATCAACCGTGTGGACAAAGCGCGTCTGACGGATGAACTCTTGATACATCGCCTTCCTGCTTCCGCGGCAGATGATGTCGTCCGCGTTGTCGGGCTGCTTCTCCCGAACCGTTGCCGCCCGTCCGCCGCGCTTTTCGACGAGGCTGACATTGCGCCCCTCGCGTCCCCAGATCTCCTTGCGGATGTAGGTGCCGTCCGCGAGCGATGCAAAGTCGTCCTCGAAATAGGACGGCGCGAGACAGCGGCGAATGAGCGCACATTCCTCCGCAGAGAAGAACTGCTCCGTCTGTGCGAGGGCATAGACGAGTGCCATAAAGGACTTGTTCTGCAGGATGATCGCCTCGGGCGGGTTCATCAACGCAAATTTTCCCTCTTTGTATAAGTCGAGGAACATCTGCCCCAGCGGATCTCCGTCCGGTGTGCGTTCGTCGATCAAAATCTCCATCGGGTGCAGACGATAGAGTGCAGATGCATATGCGTTGTCTGCAAGAGGAAGCCCTTTTGCATCAATCTCTATCTCGTAGAACGAGCGGAAGCGGATATCTCCGTGCTCTGCACCCTCCTGCATGAGACGCATGAGAAAGTGCGTGGTCGCAAGATCCTCCGGGTAGTCATCGAAGCAGCTGAAGAGGAAGGTGCGCCGCATGAGCGCCCGTGTTCGGAGGTCGGCAACGGGCGCGCAGAGACGGTCGTGGATGCGTGCGAGAAAGCTCCGCAGCTGGGGGAGTGCTTCCGCATTCGGATCCTGTCTGCCGAAATACGCGGCCGCAGCGCTGTTGGCATAAAACGATTCAATGATAAAACAGGGCGTATCCGCATTGATCTCAACCATGCGGATATGCCCTTTCTCGTCGAGGACGAAGTCGAAGCGTGCAAGCCATGTCGGCAGATGAAATGCATTCGGAATGCGCAGATAGGGCAGCAGCTCCTCCGGCATATCCATTGCGCGGGCGAAGCTGTCCGGCGCCTGCTGAAAGACCTTCGCCGCCTTGCAGAAGATGCGAAAGAGTGCGGCGGACGCCGTGCGCATCTCGTCATAGACTTCCTGCGGGAACTCCTGTGCCGTATGCGCGGGGTAGCGGTCGGCATAGTCGCCGTAGCGGATGTAGGTAAAGATGTCGGGATCGAGCGTGTCGATGTAGGTCGGCTTTTGGTTTGTCTGCATCTCTTACGACCCTCCCGAGGAGCGGATGCCTGCCTGGCCGAAGCCGGATTTTCGGCTGACCTCGCCGGACTGAGAGCTCTTCCGTTCATTGTATCTGCCGCGCCCTGCAAAGACGTGAGATGCGCCGTGTCCATGGTTCTGCTTGGAAGCCGCGGCAGGTTCTTCGGAGAGCGGGGACAGAGGCGCGTTTGTCCGGTATGTCATGTGTGCGAGATCCATGGATCCGCCGGGATAGGAGAATCCGTGAAACGCAAAATAGTTCGGCGCCATGGGGGCGAGCAGGCTCGCGGTGCCATAGAGCCATACGAGGCTGCCCGTACCGTCGCTGCGAAAGGTCACGGCAGTGTTGTCGTCGTAGAGCGCTGTCTCCGTCCCGTCGCCGTTGTTGAGCAGGGTGAAGCGGCGGTCATAGGCGTCCGAGAGGCGCACCTCGCCTGCGTTCCACTCCGGATGCACCGCTTCGCACACGGCGTAGGAGATGTCATTCCGATGGATGTACGCCGCGCCGAGCGCGCCGACCGAGGCAAATGCAGCGGCGAGGATGGCGGCCTTGCGCCCCATGTTTTCCATGCAGA
>ERZ773049.158-NODE-158-length-41928-cov-8.416760_pt1 | contig 41928 bp, 29 predicted proteins | sample MGYA00580633_ERZ773049 | MGnify/ENA primary metagenome ERZ773049 (study PRJEB29015, sample SAMEA2737991) | human oral metagenome | biome: human oral; feature: human-associated habitat; material: dental | place: China | collected 2066 ...
GGCCCAGCCGACTGGCCGAGCTGGGCCTGGTGGGCTGTCTGCCCCCCGACGAGCTGGATCCGGCCCGCGTGGGCGCCTGGCTGGCCGAAGCCGCCAAACCGGCCCCGGCCGTCAGCGCCCTGCAGGCGCTGGACTTTGGCGGGCTGAGGCGCGTGGCCGAGCTGGCCGCCCAGCTGCTGGGCACGCCCAGTCCGGTGGCCCAGGTGCCTTCCGCGGCCTGATTCCCTTCTTCAACGGCTTCTTCTCTCTTTCAGGAACCTCCCATGTCCGAGCCCCGTTCTCCCATTGCCGTCGGCTACGTGCTCAAGCGCTATCCGCGCTTTTCGGAAACCTTCGTCGTCAACGAGATCCTGGCGCTGGAAAAGGCCGGCGTGCAGGTCGACATCTTTGCGCTGGGCCCGGTCAGCGAGACCCACTTCCAGGAAGCCATCTCACGCGTGCGGGCGCCGGTGCACCGCATCCGTCATCAGTTCCACGACACCGAGCTGTACTGGCAGCTGCTGGTGCAGGCCCGCAAGGCCCTGCCCGAGTTCCGCCGCCTGGCCCATCTGGCCGATGACCATGACTGGGTGACGGTCGGTCAGGCCGTGCTGCTGGCCATGCAGGCGCAGAGCAAGGGCATCCGCCACCTGCATGCCCACTTCGGCACCCAGGCCGCCACCGTGGCCCGGCTGGCCGCGGCCTTTGCCGGCATCCATTACAGCTTCACCGCCCACGCCAAGGACATCTACCACCAGTACGAGGAACCGGTACAGCTGGATCTGAAGATCCGCGATGCCGCCTTCACCATCACAGTATCGGACTACAACGTGGATTACCTGCGCACCCACTTCGGCGCGCCCACCGATCGCACCCACCGCATCTACAACGGTCTGGACCTGTCGGCGTTCCCGTACCATCCGCCCATCAATCGGCCTTCGCACGTGGTGGCCGTGGGTCGCCTGGTCGAGAAGAAAGGCTTCCCGTTCCTCATCGAGGCCATCGGCCTGTTGCGCGACCGGGGCATCGACTGCCGCTGCACGCTGGTGGGCGATGGCCCGATGCGGCCGCTGCTCCAGAAGCAGATCGAGGACCTGAAGCTGACCGACCGCGTACAGCTGGCGGGCGTGCGACCGCTGACCGAGGTCTCGGCCTTCCTGAAAGGGGCTGCCGTGCTGGTGGCGCCCTCCATCATCAGCGAAGGCGGCGACCGCGACGGCCTGCCCACCATCCTGGTGGAAGGCATGGCGCTGGGCACTCCCTGCATCTCCACGCAGGTCGTGGGCATCCCCGAGCTGATCCGTGACCACGAGACCGGCCTATGCGTGCCCCCCAACGATGCCAAGGCGCTGGCCGACGCCATTGCCGAGATGCTGGGCAATCCCACCATGGCCCGCCTGCTGGCCGACAATGCTCGTGCCCTCATCGAGAGCGAGTACGACGTGCACCGCAACACAGCCCGACTGCGCGACCTGTTCGCCCGGAGCATCCAGGTCGTGGATGCCCAACACGCCGCACACCGGCCCAACGCCGTCGAATGAACATTTCCGGAGCCTCCATGAAGAAACACATCGCCTACGTCTGCGCCGATGCCGGCATCCCGGTCTTCGGTACCAAGGGAGCCTCGATCCACGTGCAGTCGGTGGTGCGAGCCGCCCTGAAGGCCGGCCACCGCGTCACGCTGTTTGCCACCCGCTTCGACGGCCATGTCCCGCCGGGTCTGGAGAACGTGGCCTGCGTCCACCTGCCGGAAATCCCGCAGGGTGACCCGACCAAGCGCGCGCATGCTGCCCTGGAGGCACGGGACCACATTGCCGAGCGGCTCGACGCCCACGCCCCCTACGACATGGTCTACGAGCGCTACTCGCTCTGGAGCGACGTGGGCATGCGCTGGGCCCGTGAACACGGCATCCCGGGCATTCTGGAAGTGAACGCGCCGCTCATCGAGGAGCAGCGCACCCATCGCCAGCTGGTTCTGGAAGACGAGGCGCGCGCCGTGGCTCAGTCGGCCTTCTCGCAGGCCAGCGCCATTCTGGCCGTCTCGCCCGGCGTGGCCGACTACCTGCACACCTGGCCCGGCACGAAGGGACGGGTGCATGTGGTGGCCAATGGTGTGGATCCGTCATCCAGCGCTGACAGCGCCGAGCTGCGGGCTGCCCGCCATGCCGACATTAGCAACGAAACCCCGGTCGTCATCGGCTTCCTGGGCACGCTGAAACCCTGGCATGGCCTGCCGCTGCTGGTAGAGGCCTTCGCACGCCTGCACCGGCGCTTCCCGCAGACCCGGCTGCTGGTGGTGGGGGACGGCCCCGGCCGCACCGACATGGAGTCGTCGCTCACTGCCCTTGGCCTGCTGCAGCACTGCCGCTTCACTGGCGCCGTGCAGGCGCATGAGGTTCCGGGACTGCTGGCGCAGATGGACATTGCCACGGCCCCCTACCCGGCCCAGGACAACTTCTATTTCTCGCCCCTGAAGATCTACGAGTACCTGGCTGCCGAACTGCCGGTGGTGACCACCCGCGTGGGCCACCTGGCCACCGTGGTGCTGCAGGACGTCGACGGCCTGCTGGTGCCCCCCGGAGATCCGGACGCCTTTGCCGAGGCGCTGGCCACCCTGGTCCAGGATCCGGCGCTGCGTCTGTCCATGGGCCGCCGCGGTCGTCAGCGCATCGTGGCCGAACACAGCTGGGATGCCGTCACCGCACGCATTCTGGCCATGGCCGATGCCGCCATGCCGGACAGCCCCGTGATCTGATCGACCGCCCCCGGATTGCCCACGTTCAAGCCCGTCGCAAGAGGAGCCCTTCTTCCCGTGCCCCAGAAAGACACACGCCCCACCGGCAGCCCCATCCGCCGCGTCCTGAAACGCTTCCGCCCCTTCATGAAGGGACAGGGGCCGCTGCTGGCCGGCTCGCTGACGGCACTGCTGCTCAGCACCCTGATGCGGCTGGCCGAACCCTGGCCGCTGGCCTTCGTGGTGGACCACGTGCTGGGTGACCCGAAGAACGGCCACAAGGCGCTGGGCCAGTGGCTGGGCAGCCTGGAGACGATGGAAATCGTCTGGATCTCGGCCGTGGCGGTGGTGGCCTTTGCCGCCCTGCGGGCACTGGCCGGCTTCCTGTCCACCGTGGGCTTTGCGCGCATCGGCAACGAAGTGCTCAGCAAGGTCCGCAACGTGCTCTACAACCGGCTGCTGCGCCTGTCGCTGGCCTTCCATCAGCGCCAGCGCAGCGGCGACCTGGCGCTGCGCCTGGTCAACGACGTGGGTCAGCTTCGCGAAGTGACGGTCTCGGCCCTGCTGCCGATGATGGCCAACGTCTTCATCCTGGTGGGCATGTTCGGGGTGATGTTCGTGCTGAACTGGCAGCTGGCGCTGATCTCGCTCATCCCGCTGCCGGTGATGTGGCTGTCGGCCAAGCGCAGCAGTCGGCTCATCCACGAGGCCAGCCGTCGTCAGCGTACCCGTGAAGGATCGCTGGCCGCCACGGCAACCGAATCGATGTCGGCCATCCGCACCGTGCAGTCGCTGGCGCTGGAAGAAGGCTTCTCGCGCATGTTCCGCGGCAATGACGGCCAGGCCGCCAACGCCGACATGAACACCAAGCGGCTCTCGGCCGGCCTGGAGCGCTCCATCGACCTGCTGGTGGCCTGCGCCGCGGCCCTGGTGCTGTGGCAGGGTGCGCTGCAGGTGATCGCCGGCTCGCTCACCGCCGGCGATCTGCTGGTGTTCATCTCGTACCTGAAAAACTCCATGCGCCCGGTGCGCGAGTACGCCAAGTACGCCGGACGACTGTCCAAGGCCCTGGCCTCGGCCGAGCGCATCTCCGACATCCTGGAGGAATCACCCGACATCGCCGACCGCCCGGATGCAAGGTCCGCCCCGGCCTTCCGCGGCCAGCTCGCCTTCCGCAACCTGCACTTTGCCTATGAAGACGGTGCACGCCCCGTCTTCAAGGGACTGGACCTGCAGCTGGATGCCGGCGAGCACGTTGCGGTCGTGGGCCCCTCGGGCATCGGCAAGTCCACGCTGTCGGTGCTGCTGCTGCGCCTCTACGATCCGCAGGAAGGCAGCATCGAGATCGACGGCCACGACATCCGTGAATGGAAGACGGCCAGCGTGCGTCGCCAGATCGGCCTGCTGCCGCAGGACGCGCTGATGTTTGCCGCCAGCATCCGCGACAACCTGGCCTGCGCCGCCGGTCGCAAGGTCAGCGACGCCGAGATCATCAAGGCCGCCAAGCTGGCCAACGCGCACGACTTCATCACGGCGCTGCCCGAAGGCTATGACACCGTGATCGGCGAGCGCGGCGCCACGCTGTCGGGCGGCCAGCGCCAGCGTCTGGCCATTGCCCGGCTGGCCCTGCGCCGCTGCCCCATCGTGGTGCTGGACGAGCCCACCACCGGACTGGACCGTGCCAGCGAGGCTGTGGTGCGCCACGCCATCACCCGCCTCATCGACAGGCGCACGGCACTGATGATCACCCACGATCTGGACCTGGCATCGCAGGCCGACCGCATCGTCTACGTGGATCAGGGTGGTATCGCCGAATCCGGCACCCACGAAGAGCTGCTGAAGAACGACGGCCCCTACGCAGCCCTGTGGCAGATACACCGTCAGGCTGTGGGCGACCTGCAGGCCAAGGCTGCGCTGGCCGACACCGGGAGCGATACATGAAGATCGAGACCGAACAGGCCCTGCTCGGGCAGGAACCCGACATGCCCGGCCTGTCGCTGCTGCTGGACGAGCAGGCACTGCTGGATGTGGTGCAGCTTCAGCTGCCGGCAGCCGACATCTCCCGCATCCGCATCGACTACCTGCGCTACAAGCCCGGCACGGGCTGCCTGGCCGGGCTGCGGGTCTTCGATGTGCTGGGCCGCTCGCAGCACGCCTTCGCCCGCGTGCTGCCCCGCGACAGCACCGCCTGGCTGTATCAGTCGCGACGCCTTCTGAAGCGCAGCGCCCGTGACGGCCGCTTCTCGGCGCATGTACTGCCTGCCTGGCACCTGCTGCTGGCCAGTGCCGTCCATGACCGACGCATCACGGCCCTGGCCAGCCTGCTGCACGACCCCGACATGCTCACCGGCCATCATTCGCTGCCGGACGACTTCCGCCCCTGGCCGGCGCCCCACGGCACGACAGGCCTTCTGCAGGATGCCCCCGCCACCCTGTACGACAGCCGCCTGTTCGGTCAGGTGCTGCGCTACAAGCCTGAACGTCGGCTGGTGATGCGGCTGCAGCAGGACGGCCGGCCCCGCGGCCTGCTGCGCGCCTGCATCGAGCACGACTTCGAGGCCACGCTGGCCGGCGCACAGCTGGCCCAGACCGTCCAGTCCACGCCACTGCTGGCCGTGGATGCAGCCCGTCATTGTCTGGTCCTGCCCTGGCTGGCCGGCCAGAGCCTGGACAGGCTGTTCGCCGCCGAACTACCTGTCATCACCCCGGATCCGCTGTCGGTCACCGACCCCGCCACCTCCGTGACGGCACGCCGCTTTGCCATCGAGGCGGCCGATCTGTCCCTGCTGACCAACGTGGGCCAGCTGCTGTCGAACCTGCATCAGACCAGCGCCCCGCATCCCGTCCAGCGTCACACCGCGCACGACATCGACGCCCTGCAGCAGGCCTGCACCACCCTGGCCTACCTGCAGCCCGAGCTGGCCGACGAGGTCCGTACCCTGTGCGCCCGGACCACTCTGGCCCTGCAACAGGGCATCTGGCAGCCGCGCATCACCCACGGCGACATGTCGCTGGAACAGCTGGTGCGCAACGACCTGGGCCAGATCCTCATCATCGACTGGGACAGCGCCGCCTGGGGCGACCCGATGGCCGACTTCGGCTCGCTGCTGGCCCGGCTCGTCGTGCAGCACCTGCAGCGCCACCGTCCCGTCATCCCGCTGGATCCGCTGTCCGCGGATGACGGCACGGCCGAACCGGACTGGAATCACCCCGCATTCACCCCTTCGCCCTCCATCGACAGCACCTCACGCCCCGTTCAGGAAAGTCTGGAGCTGCTGGAAGCAGCGCGCGAGGCCCTGCTGGAAGGCCACGGCCGGATCCTCTCCTTCGAGGACCGGAAACGAGCCGGCTGGCACACCGTGGCCCACCTGCTGCGCATGATGCCTGAGGGTTTTCGCCGTCGTCGTGCCGACTGGCCAACGCTGATGCAGCAGATCCTGCAGATTGCCCAGCACCTGGCCGGCCGGCTGCAGCCGCTCGCCCCGCCGGCTGGCCGCACCGGTGGTCAGGCCGAAGCCCCGCTGGACCGTTCCTCGGCAGCCGGTGTGCATGGCGTTCCATCCCCGCAAAGCACGGCAACCGTGACAGGTTCACAGACAACCGTACACACGACCGCTTCAGAAACGCCTTCCGCGTCTCCCACGACGCCCTCAACCTCATCGGAGGACCCCGCCACGTGGCCCCAGACCGACGTGGCCCTAATGCAGCCGCTTCTGCTGGATGCCCTGCACCTGCGCCCTGATGCCTGGACGCTGCAGCCGGTGCAGGTGCTGCGCCACAAGGCCGGCCGCCGAGCCCTGCTCGAATACCGTCTGCTCCCGTCATTAGGCACCGATGCCCAGGAGCAGATCTTGCTGGGCAAGCTGCGCTTCAAGGGAGCCGACCGTCACGGTTTCAGGGTGCAGCAGGCGCTGCATGCACGCGGCTTCAACCTGCCTTGGCTGGCCGTCCCCGAAGCACTGGCCATCCTGCCCGAGCAGAAGCTGTGGCTGCAGCGCAAGGTTCCCGGCGTGATGGCCACGCGGCTGCTGCGCCCTGGCAGCGGCACGGAACTGGCCACACGCATTGGCCGGGCCCTGGCCGCGCTGCACCATGCGGGCGCCCACCTGCTTCAGGTGTCGGAAGCCTCGTTCCCGCCTCATGGCAACCCGGCATCCGCCCCCTCTCAGGTAGCGACGGCCGGCTCGGCTCCCCATGGCGCACCGGTTCAGTCGGCCACTGTCCGCCCCCTGATCACGAAACGCTGGACACTGGATGATGAGCTGCAGATGCTGCATCAGCGCCTGCGTGAGGCCGCCGCGCTGCGCCCCCAGTGGGCCGTGCGCATCGAGGCCCTCATTCCAGCCACCCAGCGACTGGGCGCACACCTGCTGCCCAACCCGACCACCGGCATCCACCGTGACTGCTATGCCGACCAGGTGCTGGTCGATGGCGAACAGCTGTACTGGCTGGACCTGGACCTGTTCTGCGAAGGCGATCCCGCGCTGGACGTGGGAAACTTCATCGCGCACCAGATGGAGGACGGACTGCGCCACCACGGCGACATCCATGCCCTGCGCCCGCACCAGGACGCGCTGCTTGAGGCCTTCCTGCAGGACTCGCCCCAGGTGAACGAGCGCACGCCCACCGGCTGGACGCTGCTGGCACTGGCACGACACATTGACCTGTCGACCCGTTTCCCTGACCGGCACCACACCACCCTGCCACTCCTGGAATATTGCGAGGCACAGCTGCGCCCCTGAGACCCTTTCCCCGAACAGGGAGCATCGACCACAGAAACATCGACGAATCCCGCACGCCGGCACCCTGCTAGCATGAATGCAGCGCACCGGCGGGATGCAACGGCCAAACAGACAGGCCCCTTTCCTGAAACCATCCATCAACCCACCAGACACGGAGATATCTGCATGCGGACCCCGTTTTTCGAGACCCGCAAACGCGCGCGGGCGCAACAGCCACACTCGCTTCCCTTCACGCCCGCCCGTTTCCGCCATTCCCTGCTGGCACTAACCCTGGGCTGCGCCCTTGTTCCGGCAGCCCACGCCGAGAAACCCATCGAATGGCAGGAGCCCGGCCTCCAGCTGCGCCCGCGCCTGTCCTTCGAGACCGATGTGCTGCGCAACCGCGAGCTGGCCGCTAGCGACATGCGCACCAAGACAGAGATCACCCCCAAGGCCAAGCTGAATGCCCGCTGGCAGATCGACCGTCGCTGGGGCCTGGAGGGCGAGCTGGAACTGAACGACTCCACCGAGCGCGAGACTGGCAAGAGCACCGAACACGACACCCAGCTGAAGGTCAAGCAGCTGTACGGTGAAGCGCAACTGCAGGAATACGGCGCCCGCCTGCGCCTGGGTCGCGTCTCCCACACCGATGATCGTGGCTGGTTCTTCGACACGGAATTCGATGGCGTGGAAGCCACCCTCGAACAGGGTCCCTGGCAGGTGGTCGCCTTCTACGCACGCGAGGGCCAGTGGAACCGTGACCTGCTGAGCAGCCACGAAACGCGCAGTGACGGCACCGACTACCTTGCTGCCCTGGGCACCTACCACCTCTCCGACACCCACCAGCTGCTGCTGAAGGCCCTGCACCAGAACAACGACCGCACCGATCAGCGCCTCACGCACCTGGCCGCCGGCTCGCAGAACATGCCCAAGAGCGGCATGCAGCACTGGGCCATGGCAAGCCTGGTCAGCGGCCATGAAGGAGGCCGCAGCGTGCTGGGCGAGGCCATCGACCTGGGCGCCACCTGGTTCCTCGACGAGCAGAGCCCCTGGGCACCACGCGCCACCGTCGGCTATGCCTGGGGCAGCGGCGACGACGGCAACGGCAAGGACAACGCCCACCGCCAAAGCGGCCTGCAGAACAACAAGGCCGAGATGGGCAACATCATGGACTTCGAGGTCTACGGCGTCGCACTGGACCCGCAGCTCTCCAACCTGCACGTGCTGACCGCCGGCGTGGGCTTTGCACCCATGGAAAAGAGCACCCTTGATCTGGTGTTCCACCACTACCGGCAGGACAAGCTGGCCACCCTGGATAATGAACGCACCAACCTGCGGCCCCGCGCCGACCAGCAGAACGAGCGCGCGCTGGGTAACGGCATCGACCTGATCTGGGGCTGGCGACCGAACAAGCAGTGGCGCGTGGAAGTGGCGGCCGGCGTCTTCCTGCCGTCTGGCCGATTCCGCCAGAGCGACAAGGCCGATGCCGACAAGGCACGCAACGTCTACGCTGGCAACGTGGAGATCAAGTACTACCCGAACTGGACGTTCTGAGCCTGCGCGTGCCCCGGCCCCCCAGGGGACCGACCGTGGGCATGAAGGTACCGGGGCCAGCTGGATGACTCCGGTTCGGAACGCCCAGGGGAAGCGGGCCAGCCCACCCCATGGACCGGCCCGCATGACATGAGCATGACGTGAAAGAAAAAGGGCGCCACGGGCGCCCTTTCTGCTTTCTGCCAACAGGGCCAGCGGCTGCTGGCCACCGTGTCGTCAGGCAGCCTTCTGCTTCCGGCGATTGAGGTAGTGCCGCACCACCTCGAAGACGGCAGGCAGGCCGGGAATGATGATCATCGCCAGCGTCACCCACGAGAAATGGGCCTTGACCCAGTCGTTGTTACCGATGAAATAGCCCAGGCCCGATAGGCCCACCACCCACAGCGCGCCACCCAAGATGTTGAACATCGCAAAGCGTGCATAGGTCATCTGCGCCACCCCTGCCACGAAGGGTGCGAAGGTGCGGATGAAGGGCATGAAGCGCGCCACGATGATGGTGATGCCGCCATGTTTCTCATAGAAGGCATGCGTGCGGTCGAAGGCCTCGCGATTGAAGAAGCGGCTGTCTTCCCAGCTGAACACCTTCGGGCCAATGTAGCGACCGATGGAATAGTTCACCGCATCGCCCAGCACCGCGGCCACCGCCAGCAAGCCCATCAGCAGGGGCAGGTCCAGTCCACCCACGGCCGCGATGGCGCCTGCCACGAACAGCAGCGAATCCCCCGGCAGGAAAGGCATCACCACCAGCCCCGTCTCGATGAAGATGATGGCGAACATCAGCGCATACACCCAGACACCGTAGTTCTGCACCACCATTTCCAGATGCTTGTCCAGGTGCAGGAAGATGTCGATAAGGTTGGCGAAATCCATGTACAGGGTACCGAAGGCAGACGAAGGGGATGCACAGTTTACCCGAGGGTGCGCATCGGCCGGGTGGATGACACGACACCACGGACGGACACCAGCATGACACGCCTGTCTCATGCACCGACACCCCGTCGACAGACGGCTCTGCAATAATGGTGGATACCCCCTGCGCCCTCGTCGGATATGTCCACACCCGCCAGCCAGTTCCCCTTGCCCGCCGCATCCGGCGCCGGGCCTACCCGCCCCATCGCCCTGCTGCCCGACGTGCTGATCAGCCAGATCGCCGCCGGCGAAGTCATCGAGCGTCCCGCCTCCGCCATCAAGGAACTGCTGGAGAACGCCCTGGATGCTGGCGCCAGCCAGATCGAGATCCGCATCGAGGAAGGCGGCCTGCGCCGGCTTCAGGTCATCGACAACGGCAGAGGCATCGAGAAAGACCAGCTGCCGCTGGCCCTGGCCCGCCACGCCACCAGCAAGATCGCCTCGCTGGCCGACCTGGAACATGTTACCTCGCTGGGCTTCCGGGGCGAGGCCCTGGCCTCGATGGCCGCCGTCTCACGTCTGACCCTGGCCAGCCGCCCGCTGACCGCCGAACACGGCTGGAAAGTGGACGTGCAGCCCGGCCAGGCCGCCCCGCCGCCCGAACCCGCTGCCATCGCTCCCGGCACCGTCATCGAGGTCATCGACCTGTTCTCGGCCACCCCGGCGCGGCGCAAGTTCCTGAAGTCGCCGGCCACCGAGGCCGCCTACTGCCTGGACGCCATCCGGCGCATTGCCCTGTCACACCCGGCCGTGCAGTTCGTCGTGCATCAGGACGGCCGCGAAGTGCGCCGCTGGCCCGCCACCACCCCCTCCCAGCGCATCGAGAGCCTGGTGGGCGACGGTGCGCAGCTGCTGCCCGTCTCGGCCCAGGCCGGCCCGCTGGCCGTGGAAGGCCTGTTGGGCGAACCGGACGCCGCCCGCGCCCGCAGCGATCGCCAATACCTGTTCGTCAACGGCCGCTTCGTGCGCGACCGCATGCTGGCCCAGGCCATCCGCCAGGCCTTCCGCGACCGCCTGCACGGCGAACGCTACCCCGTCTTTGCGCTCTTTCTGACCATCGACCCCACACTGGTGGACGCCAACGTTCACCCCGCCAAGACCGAGGTGCGCTTCCGCGATCCCGGCGCCGTGCGCCACCTGGTCTTTCATGCCATTGAGAACGCGCTGGGCGCCACCCTGCCCCAGCAGCGACAGGGCGCCAGCCGCACCATCGAACTGGCCGGCGAATCGGGCACGGGCGCTGGCACGGATGTCAGCGGGTACACCTCCGACCGGCACACGGTCCGCTCCCTGCCGGGGCACCAGCCCGCCGCTGCCCCAGGCGGGCGCCCTGGCGCTGGCAGCCTTCCCCTGTCCCGCCATGTGCAGGCCCATGACACAGCGGGCCCTCGCACGCCCCACCACGGCCCGGCACACGATGCGGCGGCCAATCGCGCCAGTCTGGCCTTCCAGGCGCCGAATGGCAGGCCGGCGCAGGACGTGGCAGTTGGCACCAGCGGCTTTGGGCAGACTGAGTCCCGCAGCCCCGTCAATACGGTTCCATGGGAGTCCTCTAGGGCAGGCAGCACCGAAGGCACTGACAGCCTGAACACCGTACCGCATCGCCCGCCTGCCCCCGACTGGCAGCAGGTGGAACTGCGCGCGGCCCCCTCGGACGACGCGGACACGTCTCCGGCCCGCCCAGCGGAGGGCACATCGGCCACGGACGTTCAGGCGGAGGGCGCATCAGTCCGTGACGCTCAGGCAGCCCTGCCTCCCCATGCCGCCGAGGTCCGCCCCGGCTGGCCTGGCGTGACGGGTAGCGCCCCTGCTGAGACCACAGGATCTGCGCCATCCACGCCCCCCGCGCCGGACGCGCCTCCACTGGCGCACACGCCCCGCATGGGCTTTGCCTTGGCCCAGCTGCACGGCATCTACATCCTGTCGCAAACGGCGGATGGTTTGATCATCGTGGACATGCACGCCGCGCATGAGCGCATCGTGCTGGAGCGCCTGAAGAAGGCCCACCGCGACCACCGGATCGCCCGGCAGCCGCTGCTGATCCCCGCCGTCTTCCAGGCCACCGAACTGGACGTGGCCACCGTCACCGACGACGCCGACTCCCTGGGCGACCTGGGCATCGACCTGGAAGTGCGTGGCCCCGACACCCTCGCCGTCACCAGCGTGCCTGCCCTGCTGTCGCGCGCCAACCCCGAGAAGCTGGCCCGCGAAGTGCTGGCCGCCTGGCAGGCGCCCGCACAGCACAACGCGCTGGAAAAGCGCCTGGACCGCCTGCTGGCCACCATGGCGTGCCATGGTTCGGTACGCGCCAACCGCGCCCTGACCCTGCCCGAGATGAACGCCCTACTGCGCGACATGGAAGCAACGCCCGACGCGGATTTCTGCAACCACGGTCGCCCCACGTGGTTCCGGCTGACGCTGGAGGAGCTGGACCGCTGGTTCATGCGGGGGCAATAAGCATGCGCGCCCTGATGCTGCTGGGGCCCACTGCCTCCGGCAAGACCGCGCTGGCGCTGGAGCTGGCAAGACACCTGCCGGTGGAGATCATCAGCGTGGACTCTGCGCTGGTGTACCGCGACATGGACATCGGCACCGCCAAGCCCACGGCTGAAGAAAGAAATTCGGCGCCTCACCACCTCATCGACATCCGCGATCCGGTGCAGAGCTACAGCGCTGCGGAATTCGCCACCGATGCCTGGCGACTGATCGACGAGAGCGAGGCACGCGGCCGCGTGCCGCTGCTGGTAGGTGGCACGATGCTGTATGCGCGCACACTGCTGCATCCCATGGACGACCTGCCCGGTGCCCGTCCCGACATCCGCGCCCGGCTGGATGCCGAAGCGGCCGAACACGGCTGGCCCTACCTGCACCAGCGTCTGGCCACGCTGGATCCGATCACCGCCCAGCGCCTGCACGCCACCGACGCCCAGCGCATCCAGCGCGCGCTGGAAATCATCGAGATCACCGGTCAGCCCCTGTCCACCCTGCACGCCGCCGGCCAGAAACCCAAGGCCCATCCCGACATCCGCATCGTCAGCCTGGAACCGAGCGATCGAAGCCAGCTGCACGCCCGCATCGCCCAGCGCTTTGCACAGATGCTGGACCACGGCTTCATCGACGAAGTGAAGCGCCTGCACGCCCGTCCCGAGCTGCACGCCGAACTGCCCGCCATGCGCACTGTCGGCTACCGTCAGGTGTGGCAGATGCTGGACGGCGAACGCTCGCCCGACACCCTCTTCGAGGCCGGCGTGGCCGCCACCCGCCAGCTGGCCAAGCGCCAGCTCACCTGGCTGCGCTCGCTGCCCGTGGACCTGCGGCTGGATTGCCTGCGCGATGGGTTGGGCGATGAGGTGATGCGGTTCATTGACGACAGCAGGCACGGTGCTTGAAGCACGCGCTGAAGCTGGCTACTGACGCGCGGCGGGAGAGGCGCGGCGGTCTGTGAGGCTTGGCCTGCGTCTGACAAGTACAGGTTTCTGTACGAGGAGAGCAAGCGTGATCTGGCCGACACCTTGCATCATGACGGCTGAACACGAATCACGCCCGAACATCGACAACGTATTCTTTCTGGTACTGCATGATCTGACTGTCCGCTGACAGAAAGAGCATCCGATCGACTTCTGCCTGCATCATCAACAGACGGTCAAACGGATCCCGATGCAGCAGCGGCAAGCGCTGGACAGCCACGATGTGCCGCAGTCGAATGCGCGTCTCTTCAAAGCCCTGATCCAGCAACTCATCCACGATTCGCTGTGGATCGTGCGGGAAGATGTCCTTCCGCAGGCTGGCCTTGATGGCCAGTTCCCAGATGCTGGCATCACTGAAGCACAGGGTATTGCGCTCATCCATCAGAAAAGCCTGGATCCTGGGAGAGAACATCTCCTGTCTGCCTTCCAGGTACCACAGCAGGACATGCGTGTCGCAGAGCGCTTTCATTTCGCCTTCCCGGCAGAACGCAGAAGCTCGGCCTCGGAAGACTCCTGGCCGGCAAACAGCGCCTGGATCTCGTCTTCCAGCCAGCGATCGAAGTCCTCGGGGATGGTCAGCTGCCCCTTCAGGGTTCCCATCTGCCGCCTTCTGCCTTCCCGTTGCGCAGGCATACCGGCCGCGGCCTTTTCCGTCACCCTGTAGGCGCCCCCGGCACCATCCTCCTCCTGCCACCCGGCAGGGCTTGTGCCCTGTACTTCAGGCTGAGCAGACGCCCATGCCTGTGTAGCACTGTCGAGCTGTCGCAGCCGCCAGTATTCAGCCACCGACATCACCACGGCCACGCCCCTGCGCTGGCGCTCTATGATCACCGGCCCCTGATCGACGGATTCCAGAAGCTCTGCAAAGCCTTGGCGAGCCTTGCTGGCAGTGATGGTGCGCATGGGGGGCTCCTCTTTAGACCGGAAATTGTACATATTGTACAAAACACCTCAGATAGGAGAAAGGTATGTCCATCTGCCTTCTGCCTTCTGCCTTCTGCCTTCTGCCTTCTGCCTCCTGCCTCCTGCTCTCCAGCCCCCATCCTCTGCCCAGCGATCGCCCATCAATCCGACACTCAGCAAATCGTCGCAACCACACAACACCAGAACTTCACGTGCCCGGCGGCCGTTGGCCTACCCCAAACGCCTGCCCGTATTCCGTGCCATTTTTCACAATGTCTCCCGTAAAATTTCCGACACCTGTCGGAAATCAGGGGTAGGCGCCCACGCGCCTGCAGGCCCATGACTCAAGCCCTGCCTCCCGAACCCCACCCAGCCCCGCAAGGAGACCTTCGTTGAGCACACCGTCGAGCAACTTTGCGTTTCTGACCAAGCTTCACCCTCAGTGGGCAGAGCTGGGCAGCATGGCCGAGCGAGTGTTCCCCATCGACCCTCATTCCTGCGCGCTCAAGATGCGTCTACTGGCCGAGGTCATGACCCGTGACATGGCCCTTCAGGTGGGCATCCAGCCGTCACTCTTCAACTCCCAGCTGGAGCTGCTGCGCGAGCTGGAAAGCCGGCTGCGGCTGGACACGAATGTGCGCAACATGCTGCATCTGCTGCGCAAGCGTGGCAACGAGGCCGCCCATCAGGCCGATGCGCAGATGAGCTTTGCCGAGGGGCTGGAAGTCCTGAAGATCGGCCGGGAGCTGGCGCTGTGGTACCACCGCACCTTCGACAACCAGCCGGACTACCGGCCTGGCCCCTTCATCCCGCCCGACAACCCCAGCCGCAAGCTGAGCGAACTGCAGAAGCAGGTTCAGGACCTGGACCAGCTGCTGGAACAGACCCGTACTCAGCAGGCACAGCACCAGGCCTTGCTGGCACAGCGGGAAGCGGCTTTGCAGGCCCAGCTGGCCCAGGAACAGGAGATGACGCGGCAGGCCGAAGCCGCCTATGCCCAGGCCGAGGAGGAAAGCAGCGTTTATCAGAAGCTGGCCGAGGAAAGTGAGGCGCTGGCCAACAAGCTGAAGGCAGAAAGCATCGAGCGGGAAAAGCTGCTGGCCAGGCAGGAGGAAGAGAATGCTCGCCTGAAGGAACGCCAGGAAGCACTGGAGCAGAAGCTGCTGGCGCAGGGCCAGACACCAACCGGCGCCCTCCCTGTGGATGTACCGCTGGTTGCCGCCGGCAGTACTGCAACCCCTCTGGCTGCAAGCATCCAGGCCGACCGCGACGCCCGTCTGAAACAGCTCATCCAGCGCGCCAGCCAGGCAGCCCGGCAGGTGGATCTGGACGAAGCCGCCACCCGCCTGCTGATCGACGACCAGCTCCGTCAGGCCGGCTGGGAAGCCGACAGCCAGACGCTTCACTACGCCAAGGGTACCCGCCCGCAAGAAGGCAAAAACCTGGCCATTGCCGAATGGCCGATGCCCTCGCAAGGGCAACGTGGTCACCCGGAACAGGCCGACTACGTGCTGTTTGTTGGCCTGATGCCGGTGGCCATTGTGGAGGCCAAGCGCTTCAACACGGCCGTTGCCTCATACATTGGCCAGGCTGAACGCTATGCACGGGCCTTCCGGATGGAAAACGAGGTGCTGACCCTGCCCTGGCAGGCCGTCTCCCTGAAAGCCCCCTGGCCGGATGGCAGCGGCAACAGCTTCCAGCTGCCCTATGCCTATGCCTGTAACGGCCGCGCCTACATCCAGCAGCACGTAGACTCCAGCGGCATCCATTTCCGCGACTTGCGCCGCCCCTGCAACATCGCGCATGCCTTGCGCGCCTTCCACAGCCCGGAAGAGCTCAAGGCCATGCTGGGGCAGGACATTGAGCAAGCCGAGAAGGTCCTGCAGGAACAGGCCGACGACTACGGCGAGCTGTCGCTGCGCGACTATCAGAAGGACGCCATCAGGGCCATCGAAACAGCCCTGGCCCACCAGAAGCGTACCGCCCTGGTGGCGATGGCGACCGGCACCGGCAAGACCCGTACCTGCCTGGGATTGATCTACCGCATGCTGCGTGCCCGACGCTTCCGGCGCATCCTCTTTCTGGTGGACCGGACGGCACTGGGCGACCAGGCCATGGAAACCTTCCAGTCGCTGAAGCTGGACAGCAGCATGCCGCTGACTGATCTCTATACCGTGATAGGGCCGCGCGACAGGGCCAGACAGAGCGCAGCTGGCGGCAAGCGCGGCAAACGCAAGGCCTCTGCCACCCAGGAAACCCACGTTGAGGTCAGCACCGTCCAGGCCGTGGTTCGACGGCTGCTGGACGACAAGAACCCGCCCAGTGCCGGCACCTACGACTGCATTGTGGTCGACGAGGCGCACCGCGGCTACACGCCCGACCAGGACATGACAGATGGAGAGCTGATCTTCCGTGATCAGCAGGACTACCAGTCCACCTACCGCCAGGTTCTGGACCATTTCGATGCCGTCAAGATTGCCCTGACCGCCACACCGGCCAAGCACACAACCCAGATCTTCGGTCTGCCCGTGTTCGAATACAGCTACCGTGAGGCTGTGGCCGATGGCGTGCTGGTAGACCACGAACCGCCCATCCGCTACGAGACCATCCTGAACAAGGATGGCATCCACTTCAAGCGCGGAGAGATTCAAACCAGTCTCAACATCGACACAGGTGTCACCAACACGGCAGAGCTTGAGGACGAGCAGGACTACGACGTAGCAGCCTTCAACCGCGGCGTGCTCAACGACAACTTCAACCGCGCCATCTGCCAGGCACTGGTCGAAGACATCCCCCTGCCTTCCGAAGAGAAGACGCTGATCTTCTGCGTGAACGACCGGCATGCCGACACCGTCAAGCGCCTGCTGAGCGAGGCCTACCACAACAAGCTTGGCAGCTATTTCAACCAAGCCTCGATCGAGAAGATCACCGGCAAGGCCGACCAGCACGACAAGCTGTTCCGCCGCTACAAGAACGAGACCGAGCCCACCATTGCCATCACGGTGGATCTGCTGACGACAGGCATTGATGTGGCCGCGATCTGCAACCTGGTCTTCCTGCGCAAGGTGAAGTCCCGCATCCTGTACGAACAGATGCTGGGGCGAGCCACCCGTCTGTGCCCCGAGATCGGCAAGGAAGCTTTCCGTATCTACGACGCCGTGGACCTGTACGCCACGCTGCAGAGCGTCAGCAACATGCAGCCGCTGGTGAAGAATCCCAATACGCCGCTGAGTACCCTATGCGCCGAACTTCTGGCCTCCCTGCCACAGGGCGCCCAGGCAGACGACGCCGCCATTCAGCAGCACCGAAAGGATGTAAGCCAGCAACTGGTGCAGAAAGTCGACAGACTGATGACGCGGGTGCGACACCGTCTCAACCAGCACCCCAGCCTGCAGGGCAAACTGGATCATCTGGAAGACATGATCGGCATGCCTCCCGCCGATCTGCCCGCCTACCTGCGCAAGCTGTCGAAACTCGGTGCCGGCCGCAACGGCGGCCACGATACCGAAGCACTCAGAGCCTTTCTGGAGACGCACCCGAAACTGGTCAGTACGCTGGAAACCCTGCAGATGGAATCGTCCGGCAATGACAGCTGGGTGACGCTGTCCGACCACCATGACCAGCTGACGGCCCGCGTGCAGGACTACGGCCCCTACCAGCGCCCCGAAGACTATCTGGAGGCCTTCGGGCACTTCATCCGGGAACAGCTCAACCAGTCCGTGGCGCTGAATGTCATCGTCAACCGCCCCCGCGACATGACCCGGGAGCAGCTGCGTGAGGTGAAGCTGCTACTGGATGAGCACGAGTTTCAAGTAACCACACTGAAGAAGGCCTGGAGCCAGCAGAGCAACCAGGAGATCGCGGCCGAGATCGTCGCCTACATTCGCCGTGCAGCGCTGGGCGAGGCCTTCATTCCCTTCCCGGAACGGGTGGATCACGCCATGCAGCATGTCTACGGACTGCGCGAGTGGAATCGTGAGCAGCGCCGATGGCTGGACCGCATCGCCAAGCAGCTGAAGGAAAACACGCAGGTCGTCGTGGACGCTGAGTTCCTGCAGGACTTTTCCAGAAACTCGGGGGGCCCGGACAGGTTGAACAGGATTCTGGACGACCAGCTGGAAACCGTGCGGAATACGCTGGCCAGCCACCTGTGGGGCGATACGGCATAATTTCAGTCCCAGCTGAAGCCAACCCGCTCCCTACCCCTCCAGGGTGCAGCCGTCTGCCCCCTGGCGCTTTCCCCCTTCTCTCCCACCAATCATGACCGACAACCCGATTGTCGCCACGCTATGGGCCCAGTGCGACATACTCCGTGACGACGGCATCAACTACAGCGACTACGTGACGGAGCTGGTGTTGCTCCTGTTCCTGAAGATGGAACACGAGACGAAGCGTGCGCAGGAGAAAGAGGATACGCTATTGCCCGCAGATGCCCGATGGGACAGGCTGCTGAAGCTGGACGGTGCTGAGCTGCGGGACACATACCGGGAGATGTTGCTGCGACTTTCCCGCAGCAAGGAAAAACGCATTGCCGCCATCTATGCCGACGCGCAGAGCCGCATCAAGGAGCCCCGTCACTTGAAGGCGCTCATCACCAACTTGGATGGCATTCAGTGGTTCGACGAAAGTCGAGACGGGCTGGGCGACCTTTACGAGGGTCTGCTGGAGAAGAACGCTTCCGAAACCAAGAGCGGCGCCGGCCAGTACTTCACCCCACGTCCGCTCATTGAAGCCATCATCGACGTAATGAAGCCGCAGGCCGGTGAGGTAATCCAAGATCCCGCCGCCGGCACGGCCGGTTTTCTAATCGCCGCTGACCGCTACATCCGCGACCGCACAGACGACCTGTTCGACCTTAGCCGAGAGAAGCAGAAGTTCCAGAGAGAACAAGCCTTCGTCGGCATGGAACTCGTACCCTCCACCCGGCGACTGGCCCTGATGAACTGCATGTTGCATGACATCTTTGGCACCGGCGAAGGTGCCGTGCGACTGGGAAACACCCTGGGCCCGCAGGGCAAGACCCTGAAGAATGCCGACGTGATCCTGAGCAACCCGCCCTTTGGCAGCGCCAAGGGTGGCGGCGGTGCCACGCGGGACGATTTCACCTTCAAGACCAGCAACAAGCAACTACTCTTCGTGCAGCACTTCATCCGCAGCCTGAAGGATAGCGGCCGCGCCGCGGTGGTGCTCCCCGACAACGTGCTGTTCGAGTCCGGCATCGGCACCGACATCCGCCGTGACTTGATGACCAAGTGCCGGCTGCACACCATCCTGCGGCTGCCCACCGGCATCTTCTACGCCCAGGGCGTGAAGACCAACGTGCTGTTCTTTGAAAAGATCAGCAACACGCCCCGAGAAGACGGCAAGGACCACACGGACACGGTCTGGGTCTACGACGCCCGCACCAACGCCCCCAAGTTCGGCAAGCGCACCCCGCTGACCAAGGAGTACTTTGCCGATTTCATTCAAGCCTACGGCGACGACGCCAAGGGCAAGGCCCCGCGTACCGATACCGGCGAGACCGGCCGCTGGCGCAGCTTCAGCCGCGAATGGATCCGGGAGGAGAAAGGCGACAGTCTGGATATCAGCTGGTTGAAGGATGAGTCGCTGGAGGAATCCGACGAACTCCCTCCCCCTATCGATCTGATCCAGGAAATCTCCGAAGCCATGAACATGGCTATAGAAGAGATTGACTCCATTGTCAAAGAACTGGAAGCATAACCCCATGTCTCTTCCGTCAAACTGGACATCCGCACCCATTCTCACATGCGGGACATTCATCCGGGGCGTCACTTACAAAAAACAGGAAGCCTCAACTACCACAAAACCCGGATACGCAAGAATTTTACGAGCAAACAACATATCAACCAGAAATATAAGCACCGAAGAAATCATCTATGTACCACTAAAAAACATTTCCGAAACACAAATCCTCCAATCCGGAGACATCCTAATAGCCACGTCCAGTGGAAGCCCCTCCGTTGTAGGCAAAGCCGCACAGATTAAGAATGACACCGACATGTCATTTGGCGCATTCTGCGGAGTAATCCGCCCCCACAGAGACCTTAACCCAGAATACATAGGCCACTTCTTTTCATCAAAACAATATAGAGACCGGATCAGCAAGCTCGCCAGAGGAACAAACATCAACAACATCAAACAAGAGCACTTTGAAAGCATAAAAATTCCACTTGCCCCCATCAACGAACAACACCGCATCGCCGACAAGCTTGACCGCATGCTGGCGCGTGTCGACACGGCCAACGAACACCTTTCCCGCGCTGCCCCGCTCATCAAGCGCTTCCGGCAGTCCGTTCTTGCTGCCGCCACCTCTGGGCGGTTGACGGAGGATTGGAGAGGCAAGGAAACAAACTGGAATACCGCGACTATCGGCCAAGTCTTGGCAGACATCAGATACGGAACAGCCAAGAAATGCTCACATGATCCCAAGGGGACCGCCGTACTACGGATACCCAACATAGGCAATCACGGCAGAATTGAGCTATCTGACCTGAAGTATGCAGAATTCACACAGAAAGAGTATGAAAGCTTCGCCCTGCGACCAGGCGACCTTCTGCTCATACGGTCCAATGGGAGCGTGGATCTTGTAGGTAAAACCAGCGTAGTGGACAAGGCGTCCGCGGGCTTACTTTTTGCCGGCTACCTCATACGTCTTCGTATTCAAGAGGACATCGCCCTACCCTCGTATATCCAATTTGCCCTTTCATCACCAATGCAAAGGCAGCGCGTCGAATCAATAGCCAGGTCCACTAGTGGCGTAAACAACATTAACACCGAAGAGGTAAGATCTCTTCCATTTCATCTCCCGCCAATTGAAGAACAATCCGAAATCGTCCGCCGAGTAGAGAAGCTCTTCGCCTTCGCTGATCGACTGGAAGAGCGCCTGTCCCAGGCGCAGACGGCCGTTCAGAAGCTCACCCCTGCCCTGCTGGCCAAGGCATTCCGTGGAGAGCTGGCTCCGCAGGATCCGAACGACGAACCGGCCAGCGAGCTGCTGAAAAGACTTCAGGAAAGCCGGACAGAAAGCACCAAACCCAGCCGGGCACGAAAGCCGCGCGCCAGGAAATCGCCGTGATCAAACCCGACTACAGTCGCCCGGACTTCAGCCCTGAAATGGCCGAGATCATGTGCTTTTCTACTACAGGGCACAGAATGGGGCCGTCATGCCCCCCTACCTTCGCCGAGTGACGGCCAGCCCCCGGCCCGATCACCCCTCGAACAAACCCCGCACCGTCTCGGCCAGCCTGGCGATTCCCGCGTCCGACAGGTCGTCGGCCTGTACGGTATGGCGCTTGTCCCAGTGGCTGAAGTTGCGGCCCAGCGAACGGCTGTATTGCGGGTCGTAGTGGCGGCTCATCAGCTCGGCAAACAGGTCGGGCAGGTTGCCTTCGTGGGCCCATGCCTGCCAGCGGGTGATGGTCTCGTTGCCCTGCAGCTGCTTGAAGCGGCCCAGCAGGTCGGCAAAGGCGGCGGGGTCGTCGCCCAGGTAGGCGTAGTCGCGCAGCAGGAAGTCCAGGCGGGATTCGGGGCTGGCGTCGATTTCCACAAGGTCGGTGCTGGCGCGCAGGTGCGCCACCATGTCCAGCGGCAGGCTGATGCTGCCGATGCGGGCGCTTTCGCTTTCGGTGTAGACGGGGCGAGCGGGATCCAGGCGCTGCAGCGCGGTGTAGAGCTGGGTCTCGAACTGTTTCTGGGGTGGCTGGGGCTGGCCGGGCCAGGCGCCCAGCATGGAGCCCTTGTGGCGGGCCATGCCTTCGAGGTCCAGCACCTGAGCCCCCTGGGCAACCATGGCCTGCAGGATGCGGGTCTTGGCGGTGCCGGTCTGGCCGCACAGCACCACCAGGCGCAGGCCGTGGATGAGAGGGGGAAGGCTTTCGACGACGTGGCGGCGGAAGGCCTTGTAGCCGCCCTTGAGCTGCTGGGCGTCCCAGCCGGTCATGCGCATCCAGGTGACCATGGAGCCGCTGCGCAGGCCGCCGCGCCAGCAGTACACCAGGGGGCGCCAGCTTTCGGGCTTGTCGGCGAAGGCTTCTGCCCAGTGGCGGCCCAGGTTGGCGGCCACCAGACCGCCGCCGATGCGGCGTGCCTCGAAGGCGCTCTTCTGCTTGTAGATGGTGCCAACCAGGGCGCGTTCCTCGTCATTCAGGACGGGGTGGTTGACGGCGCCGGGCAGGTGGTCGAGGGCGTATTCGGAGGGGGAACGGGCGTCGACGAGGGTATCGAAATCACCGATGGCCTCGACGCCCACCGGACCGCGATGGTTTGCCATGTGCTTGCTCGGTGGCGGAGGGAAATGGGAGTCGAACCCACCCGGCGACGCATGGCGCCACCCACCGGGTTTGAAGCCCGGCCGACCCACCGGGATCGTGTTCCCTCCGGTGGTGCAAAGACGGTGATTGTGGCACGAAACTGCTGGGGATCCTCTGAACAAGTCCCCGCGGCCGTCGCATCCCCGTAACGGATGCATGACCTATTCAGAGGATCCCTTGAAAACCTCGCTTTCCAGCCGCAGGACGTGCGTATCCCCCACGCGGCGGCACAGGCCGATGCGGTCGAAGAACTCCAGCATCTGCACGGCGCGCTTGCGGCCCAAGCCGCTGGCGTCGCGGAATTCCGCGACCTTCAGAATGGGAGGGGCGTTGCTCGCCCGTTGCGCGTCGGTTCCATCCGCTGCTTCCGTGCCTGCCAGCGCCAGCTGCCGCACCAGCGCGGCCAGCCGGGCAGCGGTGGCGGCGTCCAGATACAGGTCCTTCACCACCTGGTAGAGGTGGCCGCTGCGTGCCAGGCGGGCCATGGCGGGGCGCAGGTTGGCGGCGGGTTCGCCCAGGTGTTCGGCCAGGTCGCGCACCCAGGCGCCCTGGGCGCCGGCTTCCATCAGGTGGGGGGTCAGGCGCTGCAGCAGGGTTTCGTCACGAGCGGCCAGCTGGCTGCCGTGTTCGGGCAGGTGGACGAAGGCGCCGCCCTGGGCCACGCTGCCTTCCTTCACCAGGGCATCCAGCAGCAGACGCCAGTGGGCGTCGTCCATGCGCAGGCGAGCCAGGCGGCGCAGGCGGGCGGCGTCGGGGCCGATCTCGTCGGTGGCGTTCTGGTGGTAGGCGGCCAGGGTGTCCAGCACGGTCCGGCGCAGGTGCTGCCAGGCGGGCTCGCCGATGATGAAGTCACCGGCCAGGCGGCGATGCGGCAGGGTCTGCAGGCTGGCATCAAAGGCCGACACGCTGGCCAGGCCAAAGACCTGCTGCCACTGGCGCAGGTCCACGCCATGCTCGCAGGCCTCCAGCAGGCCCGCCAGGCGGTCGCTCAGCGCCGGGCGTTGCAGGGCCTGCAGCAGCTGCAGGCGCTGCGGGGTTCGGCGGTAGCGTACCGGCGCACGGGAATCCAGCACACGGCCACCGCCGATGATGCGCTGGCCGGCGGCATCACGCAGGATCAGCCGGTCTCCATGCCAGGCGGCCAGGGGTTGCGGCAGCACCAGCTGCGCCAGACCCGTGCCGCCCGGCGCCAGGGTGTCGGCGTCCAGCACGGCCACTGCGGCCGGGCTGGCGGTGGTGCCCAGGTGGACATGCACGCGAGTGCCGCTGCGGATCGCCCGGGGTTCGGCATGCCACAGGTGCAGTTCCACATCCAGCCGGTCAGAGACCGAGGCGATGCCGGGCTGGGCCAGCCAGTGGCCCCGCTGCAGCTGGTCGCGCTCGATGCCGGCCAGATTGATGGCGCAGCGCTGACCGGCGTGAGCGCTGTCGGTACTGCGGTTCTGGGCGTGCAACGAGCGCACGCGCAGCTCTTTCGGGCCATCGGGCAGCTGCTGCAGCACGTCGCCCACCTGCACGCGGCCGGCATGCACGGTGCCGGTGGCCACGGTGCCCACGCCGTCCAGGCTGAACACGCGGTCAATGGCCAGGCGGAAACCCGTCTGGGCCGGAAGGGCTGCGGTGGTTTCTGCGGTGGTTTCGGCAGGTTCTGTGGCTGCCGCGGCCCGAACGGGGCTGTCGGAATCATGGGGATCTGCGGTCCCGTCCGCACCATGCGCCGCATCCAGCCGCACCGCCTCGGCGCGCAGCCGCTGGCGCAACTCGGCCACGCCGTCACCGCGGGTGGCCGAAACGGGGATGATGGGCGCGTGGGCCAGAGGCGTATCGGCCAGCAACGCTGTCACCTGCTGGGTCACCTCCTGCACGCGGGCTTCATCCACCCGGTCGATCTTGGTGATGGCCACCACACCGCGGTCGATGCCCAGCAGCGACAGGACGGCCAGGTGCTCGCGAGTCTGCGGCATCACGCCGTCGTCGGCTGCCACCAGCAGCAGGGCGAAGTCGATGCCGGTAGCGCCGGAAATCATCGTGTGCAGCAGCTTTTCGTGGCCGGGCACGTCGATGAAGGCGATGGGTTCGCGGGGCAATCCGAAGGCGGGCACGACCTCGGTTTGACCAGCCGTAGCAGCAGACGCAACGCTGCCCTCCCCCACCGCCGGCCCATCATCGCTCGGCGCCAGGAAGGCATAGCCCAGCTCGATGCTCATGCCGCGCTTCTTCTCTTCGGGCAGTCGGTCAGTGTCGGTGCCGGTCAATGCCCGGACCAGCGAAGTCTTGCCGTGGTCGATGTGCCCGGCGGTCCCGATCATCATGGCGTGTTCTCCAGCTGCTGCCATTGCTGCGCGAATGCACCTTCGTCGGCCTCGTCCAGGCAGCGCAGGTCCAGCCACAGGGCGTCGTCGGCCACGCGGCCGATGACGGGGCGTGGCAGTTCCCGCAGCCGAGCTGCCAGCGCCTTCAGGCGGCGGCCTGCCCGCTTGCCATCGGCACAGCGGATGACCACGCCGCAGCTGGGCAGCGAATCCACCGGCAGCGCGCCGCTGCCAATCTGGCTGAACATGGGCTCGACAGTGACGGTCCAGGCAGGCGCCAGCGCGGCCTGCATGCCAGGCAGCAGGCGCTCGGCCTGACGGCGGATGTCGGACTGCGGGCGGATGAAGAGCCGCAGCGTGGTCAGCCGTTCGGGCAGGCGCTCGGGCACCATGTACAGGCGCAGCAGCGCCTCGATGGCAGCCAGGGTGATCTTGCCCACGCGCAGCGCGCGCTTGAGCGGGTTCTTCTTGAGGCGGGCGATGAGATCACGATGGCCGACGATGAAGCCGGCCTGCGGACCGCCCAGCAGCTTGTCGCCGCTGAAGCTCACCAGATCGGCACCGGCGGCCACGGTCTCCTGCACGGTGATCTCGCGCGGCAGCCCCCAGCGGGACAGGTCCACCAGGGTGCCGCTGCCCAGGTCCACGGCCATGGGCAGGTCGGCCTCGTGCGCGATGCGGGCCACCTCGACCTCGGACACGCTGCGGGTGAAGCCCTGCACCGCATAGTTGCTGGTGTGGACCTTCATGAGCATGGCAGTGCGCGGGGTGATGGCGCCGGCATAGTCGGCCGGATGGGTGCGGTTGGTGGTACCCACCTCCACCAGCTTGGCCCCGGCGCGCGACATGATGTCCGGGATGCGGAAGGCGCCGCCGATCTCGACCAGTTCGCCCCGCGAGACCACCACCTGCTTGCCGCGTGCCAGGCTGTTGAGCATCAGCAGCACGCCAGCGGCGTTGTTGTTGACGATGGTGGCGTCTTCGGCCCCAGTCAGTTCGCGCAGCCAGCCGCTCACCAGGTCGTCACGGTCGCCACGTCCGCCGCTGTCCAGGTCAAATTCCAGGTTGGCGGGCGTGGTCATGGCCCGTGCCACGGCCTGGGCCACCTCATCCGGCAGCAGTGCCCGACCCAGGTTGGTGTGCAGCACGGTGCCCGTGAGGTTGAAGACCTCGCACAGGCACGGGGCCAGCTGACGGCGCAGGGTCACTTCCACCCGGGCCGCCCAGGCCTCGTCGGTGGCGGGAAGAGCGCCACCGGCCGTGGATGGCTGCACACGGTCGGCCGATGCGTCCCCGGCTTTTGCTTTGTCCTGTCCACCTGCGTCCTGTCCACGCCAGGCGCTACGCGCCTCGGCCAGCAGGTCGCGGATGACGGCCACGGTGCGAGTGTGGCCGTATTCGTCCAGCAGGGGCTGCATGCCCGGCAGGCGTAGCAGCGCATCCACCGAAGGCAGGGTCGGCTGCCCGCCCTGGCCGGGGCCGATGCCGGCAGGCCCCTGAGCAGCCCCGTCGGAAGCCACGCGGCCAGCCGGAATGTCGCGCCCGGCCATCAGTGGGTGGTCCTGTGGCCGTCCTGATCGGGCTGGACCGATGGCGTGCCCGTCTGCCCTGCCCCGCTTCCGCCGTCGCCGGCCTCATCTTCGGGGAAGAGGAAGGGATGGGCCCCGGCACGCGGATGCCCGTCCTGGCCCATCATCATGTCCAGCATCAGGGACCCCAGATCGTCAGCCAGCACCTCGATGGTGGGATCCTTTCTCAGGTCGAAGATCTTGCTGTAGCAGCCGCACTTGCCGCAAAGCTCGGCCATGCAGGGCACGGCAGCGCGCTGTGCGCCGACCATCGGGTTCTTCACCAGATCCTCGCGTGACATCAGCGGGGTATCCACGGACTCGAGCCGGCGGTAGCTGATGCCTTCGGTGGAAGCACAGTTGCTGCACTTGACGCGCACCATGTGCCACTCCGTCTCGCAGATGGAGCAATGCAGGTAACGCAGGCCTTCTTCCTGACCGCCGATGTGCACGACGCTGGCCAGCGGCGAGCTGCTGCACACGGGGCAGATGGTGGGGGGATCGACGAAAGGCAGGGTCTTGAGGTCCAGCCGCGCAGCGCGGCTCATCATGACCACCTGCACGGCGGCCATCACCACCGGGGCGCGCACGCGCTGGCTGTCGTTCAGATGCTCGTTGCTCCACAGGCTGGCCAGCAGATGGCCCAGTGCCGCGTCGTCCAGGTTCTGAAGCTCGGCCAGCACCTGACGTTCCACGTCATTGGCCTCTTCGGCGCCCGGGCCCTGCTGCAGATGCCCGACGATGGCGCGCATGACCGGCTTCCAGGCAGGATCGATGTCGGCCGGCAGTTGCCACAGCGGCATGGCGTGGCGCAGGGCGCGGTCGATCCGCTCGGCGTCGGGCTGGGGCATGTCGGGCACGGCATCCAGCGCGGCATGCTGGGCGTCGACCAGTCGGGCCAGATAGCGCAGGAAGGGGCCCATGGGGCTGCCTTCGGCCAGGTGGCGCAGGCGTGCTGCGCGCTCACGCAGTCGCGTGGCTGGCTGGGGGAGGATGATGCGAGGAAAGGCGGTGCGATCGAGAGCTTCGATCTCACCCGGCTGGAGAATGCGCTGCGACATGAATTTCCCTGGTTTGAATGCGGGGCGTGCCGTGGACACGCGGGCGCCGGCAAGGGCGGCCCAGGTGTTCACGGCACGCTGCAGGGATCATAGCCGCTTTGGCCGACGCAGAACAATGCTGCGCGGCCAGCCAGCCTCAGCGGTTGTCGCCCGTCATCTTGCGGTACCAGGCGCGGTGGTGCTGCTTGGCCCACGCGCGGGTGACGGTACCGTAGAACATGGCGCGGATGGTGCCACTGGTCCAGATGGCGGCATAGACGTGCATGATGATCAGCATGATCATGCAGAAGGCGGCCGCAGCATGCACCAGCACGCCCACCCGCTCCCAGAAGACGGGCAGATCCACCCAGGCACGCCAGATCATCGTGCCGCTGACGACCAGCGCCAGCATGCACACCACCAGGCCCCAGAACAGCACCTTCTGGCCCCCGTTGTACTTGCCCTGCTCCGGCATGTCATGGTCGTTGCCGTCGACCATCTTCCTGATGTCCATCAGCCACTCAATGTCACGCTTCTGGATGTAGTTGAGCTTCCAGAAGCGCGCCGCCATGATGATGAAGAAGAAGGCCATGCCGACACCGAAGTACGGATGCAGGATCCGCGTCCACGGGCCGCCACCAAAGAGCTGAGTGAGCGGGAAGAAGGCCGGATGGAACATCGCCAGCCCCGTCAGCACCAGCGCGATGAAGAAAAAGCCGACGATCCAGTGGTTGAGCCGCTCGGAAGCGGTGTAGCGAACGATGTCGCGTGGGTTGCGTTGCATGGATCAGACCTCCTTGCCTGGTTGGGCACCGGACGATGCCTGCTGCTGCCTGGCAGCCGCTGCCTGACGGGCCAGTTCCCTGTCCTCGGCATCCATTTCGTCCTCCAGCTCCTTGGACACCGAGTTGGGGCCCTTGGTGATGAAGTGGAACAGGCTGCCGAGCATGGCCGCGCCCATGGCCACCATGGCCAGCGGCTTGGCCACGCCCTTCCAGACCGTCACCATCGGGCTGATCTGGGGCTTCTCAGGCAGGTTGGCGTAGATGGACGGCTTGTCGGCGTGGTGCAGCACGTACATGACGTGCGTGCCCCCCACCCCTTCCGGATCATACAGGCCAGCATTCTCGAAACCGCGCCGCTTCAGATCCGCGATGCGGGTCTCGGCGTGGTCCTTCATGGCCTCCTTGGTCCCGAAGACGATGGCACCCGTGGGGCAGGTCTTGACGCACGCCGGCTCCAGGCCCACCGCCACCCGGTCGGAACACATCGTGCACTTGTAGGCCTTGTTGTCCTTCTTGGAGATGCGCGGGATGTTGAACGGGCAGCCGGTGATGCAGTAGCCGCAGCCGATGCACTTCTCCTCGTGGAAGTCCACGATGCCGTTGGTGTACTGAACGATGGCGCCCGGCGACGGGCAGGCCTTCAGGCAGCCCGGCTCGGCACAGTGCATGCAGCCGTCCTTTCGGATCAGCCACTCCAGGTTGCCGGTGGCCTCGTTCTCGTACTCGGTGAACCGCATCACCGTCCAGGTGTTGCCGTTCAGGTCGGTGGGGTTGTTGTACGTGCCGTTGGTGGTGCTGACCACCTCCGGCCCGAACGGTGTTTCCACGATGTCGGGCCGGAGATCGTTCCACTCCATGCAGGCCGACTGACACGCCTTGCACCCGATGCACTTGGAGACATCGATGAGCTTGGCGATCTCGCCGGAACGCGGTTCACGCACCTGGGGTGGCGTGGTGGTGGTGGCTGACAGGCGTTTGATATCGAGTGATTGCATCGACATGTTTCAGCTCCTCAGATCTTCTCGACCTTCACGAGGAAGGACTTGAACTCAGGCGTGAAGCTGTTGCCATCACCCACAAACGGCGTCAGCGTGTTGGCCAGGAAGCCCGGCCGGGTCATGCCCTTGAACCCCCAGTGGATGGGAATGCCCACGTGGTGGATCGTCTTGCCGTCGATCTTGAGCGGCCGGATGCGCTTGGTGACCACCGCCACGGCCTTGATGAAGCCGCGCTTGGAGGACACCTTCACCTTGTCACCCGCCTTGATGCCCAGCTCCTGGGCCAGCGCCTCGCCGATCTCAACGAACTGCTCGGGCTGCAGGGAGGCATTGATGAGCGCGTGCTTGGTCCAGTAGTGGAAGTGCTCGGTCAGCCGGTAGGTGGTACCCACGTGCGGGAACTCCTCGGGCTTGCCGAAGGTTTCCCAGATCGGCTTGAACACCCGGGCCGCCGGCGACGAGGTCGCCTTCGGATTGTTCGGGTACATGGGGTTGTAGCCCAGCGGCGTGTCGAACGGCTCGTAGTGGGTGGGGAACGGTCCTTCGGCCATGCTCTGGCGCGAGAAGAAGCGTGCCACCCCCTCCGGGTTCATGATGAACGGCCCTGCCCCCGATTCCGGTGCCAGCGTGGGCGCCATGTCGGGGATGTCGGCACCGACCCACTTGCTGCCATTCCACTCCACCAGCACGCGGTTCGGGTTGTAGGGCTTGCCGTTCAGGTCGGTGGATGCCGTGTTGTACAGCACCCGCCGGTTGGCCGGCCAGGCCCATGCCCAGTTCAGCGTGTTGCCGATGCCGGTGGGGTCGGAGTTGTCGCGCCGGCCCATCTGGTTGCCGGCCTCGGTCCAGCAGCCCGCCCAGATCCAGCAGCCGCTGGCGGTGGAACCGTCGTCGCGGCATTCGCCGAAGCCCGCCAGCTGCTGGCCAGCCTTGCGGATGACCTTGGTGGGGTCCTTCGGATCGGTCACATCCTTCAGCGCCCGGCCGTTGTACTCCAAGGCCAGTTCTTCAGGCGTGGGCTCTTCCGGACGTGCGTAGCCGCTCCAGTCCAGATCGCGGATCGGATCGGGGAACACCCCGCCTTCCTTGGCGTACAGTTCCTTGAGCCGGATATGCAGCGCCGCCATGATGGCGATGTCCGGACGCGCCTCGCCCGGCTGCTCGGCCGCCTTCCAGTGCCACTGCAGCACCCGCGCCGAGCTGACGATGGAACCGTCCTCCTCGGCGAAGCAGGTGGTGGGCAGACGGAAGACCTCGGTCTTGATGCTGGCGGTATCGACGTCGTTGAACTCGCCAAAGTTGCGCCAGAACTCGGAGGTCTCGGTGGCCAGCGGGTCCATGATGACCAGGAACTTCAGCTTGGACAGGCCACTGCGCACGCGCCCGCTGTTGGACAGCGAGGCAATGGGATTGAAGCCCTGCGCCAGGTAGCCGTTGACCGTGCCCTCGTTCATCATCTCGAAGATCTGGAGCATGTCGTACTCCTTGTCGAGCTTGGGCAGGTAGTCGAACAGCCAGTTGTTCTCCTTGGTCGCCTTGTCGCCGTACCACGACTTCATCAGGCTGACGTGGAACTTCGGATAGTGCTGCCAGTAGCTGACCTGGCCCGGCCGCAGCGGCTTCAGGGTGCGCTTGGCCATGTACTTGCCGTAGTCCTGCTCGTTCTCGCGCGGCAGCGTCAGGTAGCCCGTCAGCGTGCCCGAGAGCAGGCCCAGGTCGGTCAGACCCTGGATGTTGGAGTGGCCGCGCAGCGCGTTCATGCCGCCGCCCGACACGCCGATGTTGCCCAGCAGCAGCTGCACCATGGCGCCGGTGCGCAGGATCTGCGCCCCGATGGAGTGCTGCGTCCAGCCCAGCGCGTACATGATCGTGGCCGCCCGGCCCGGCACGGCCGTCGACGCCAGCGTCTCGGCCACATGCAGGAACTTGTCCTTCGGCGTGCCGCACATGCGTTCCACCGCCTCGGGCGTGTAGGACGCGTAGTGCTTCTTCATGAGCTGATAGACGCAACGCGGGTGCTGCAGCGTGGGATCGGTGCGCACGTAGCCATCCGGCCCGAGCTCATAGTCCCAGGTCGAGCGGTCGTAGGTGCGCGTCTCCTCGTTGTAACCCGAGAAGATGCCATCGACAAAGCGGAAATCGTCGCGGACGATGAAGCTGAAGTCGGTGTAGTGCTGGACGTACTCGTGGTGGACGCGGTCGTGCGTGAGCAGGTAGTTGATGATCCCGCCCAGGAACACGATGTCGCTGCCCGACCGGAGGGGGGCGTAATAGTCCGCCACCGCGGCAGAGCGGTTGAAGCGCGGGTCGACCACCATGAAGTACGCATTATTGTGCGCCTTCGCTTCGGTCACCCACTTGAAGCCACAGGGATGCGCCTCGGCGGCATTGCCGCCCATGATGAGCACTACGTCGGCATTCTTGATGTCGACCCAGTGATTCGTCATCGCACCACGGCCAAACGTCGGGGCAAGACCTGCCACCGTCGGGCCGTGTCAGACACGCGCCTGGTTGTCGAACGCCAGAAGGCCCCAGCTGCGGGCCACCTTGTGGGTGATGTAGCCGGCTTCGTTGCTGGCGGCCGAAGCGGCCAGCATCCCGGTACTCGTCCAGCGGTTGACCACCTTGCCGTCATCGGTCTTCTGAACGAAGTTGGCGTCGCGGTCGTCCTTCAGCAGGCGAGCGATGCGATCAAGCGCTTCATCCCAGGAGATGCGCTGCCAGTGATCGGAGCCCGGTGCCCGGTATTCGGGGTACTTCAGCCGGTTGGGGCTGTTGACGAAGTCCAGCAGACCCGCCCCTTTCGGACAGAGCGTGCCGCGGTTGACCGGGTGGTCAGCGTCACCCTCGACGTGAATGACCGCACGCTTGGCATTGCGGGCGCCGTCGCCCAGCGAATACATCAGAATGCCGCAACCCACCGAACAGTACGTGCAGGTCTGACGGGCCACCGTGGTCTCGGCCAGCTTGAACTGGCGAACTTCGGCCAGCGCCTGAGAGGGCGAGAAGCCCATCAGAGCCATGCTGGAAGAAGCGAGACTGGTCCCCGTCACCTTGAAGAACTGTCGCCGGGAGATCTTCTGCTCCATGGCACCACCTTCCTGGTCTGGACGAGGCCGCACGCCACCCGACGAACGCGCGTCTTGACGCGATATTCGTCCGGAGCGACACAGGGACTCGTCCGGGGTAAAAAATCAAAACCCGCACCGAGTGCCGCCGGATCGACAACGATCCGGACTGAGAGCAGTCGACACGGGCCGGGAATAAAGATGAACACACCGGCCCACCCCGCAAGCTGCGCGAGCGGAAATCCGGCGATTCATGAGGAGGATTCTAGTAGCCAATGCCTCAAAACCCAAAGCGTCAGGCGCATGAACCGGCCAACGGTCGACGGTATGTGCCTGAAAGCACGCGCTTTTGTGAGAAATCGTCAGACAATACCCCGGATGCTGCGTAGTGAACGCGACTACATCGCGGTTAGACTGACGAGAGAGGGAAATGCCCCTTGCCAGGCCGCATTCGATCACACTAGCAATCGGTATATAAAAAAATAATAGCGATAGCAAAAAACAACGGACGACCGTTGGTCGGGACGCGGGGTACCCGATGCGGTCGTCCGTACTGACAGGAACTACCCTGCCCTTTCCCCTCAGGCGACCACAGCCGCCGCCTCACCCGGCTGGCGTGGGCGCACCTCACCGATCTCGAAGACCTGCTCGCCCGCTTCAGTGAGCGCCCGGGTGACGGCAGCCACGTCGGCCGGGGCCACGGCCAGCACCATGCCGATGCCGCAGTTGAACACGCGGTGCATCTCGGCCGTGTCGATGCCGCCCTGCTGCTGCAGCCAGTCGAAGACCGGCGGACGCTGCCAGCGCGACGCTTCCATGTAGGCCGTCACGCCCTCGGGCAGCATGCGCGGAACGTTCTCCACCAGTCCGCCGCCCGTGATGTGAGCCAGGCCGTGGATGGGCTGCGCGGCGTCACGCAGCAGCGGCAGCAGCGACTTCACGTAGATGCGGGTGGGCGCCATGACGTGCTCGGACAGCGGGCGCCCCTCCAGCGGCTGCTGCAGCGCCTGGGCCGAGACCTCGCCCAGGGCCTTTTCCAGCACCTTGCGCACCAGCGAATAACCGTTGGAGTGCGGTCCGCTGGAGGCCAGGCCCAGCAGTCGGTCACCAACCTGCACGCGGCTGCCATCGATGATCTGGCTGCGCTCGACCACGCCCACGGCAAAGCCGGCCACGTCGTACTCGCCGTCCGGATACATGCCCGGCATCTCGGCGGTCTCGCCGCCCAGCAGCGCGCAGCCGGACTGCTCGCAGCCCCGGGCAATGCCGCCCACCACGGCTGCCGCCGTGTCCACGTCCAGGTGCCCGCAGGCGAAATAGTCCAGGAAGAAGAGCGGCTCGGCCCCCTGCACCAGGATGTCGTTGACGCTCATGGCCACCAGGTCGATACCGATGGTGTCGTGCACGTCCAGTGCAAAGGCCAGTTTCAGCTTGGTGCCCACCCCGTCGGTGCCCGAGACCAGCACCGGCTCGCGGTAGCCGACCGGCACCTGGAAGAGCCCCCCGAAGCCGCCGATGCCCGAGAGCAGGCCCGGCCGGCGCGTGCGCGCCGCCAGCGGTTTGATGCGCTCGACCAGCGCGTCACCTGCATCGATATCGACCCCGGCATCCCGGTAGGAAAGACCTGTTTTCTGCGTGTTCGCCATGATGCTTCTCGCTGCGTGCCCGGCCGGAGCCGGCCAGGCCCCGCCTACGGGATGATGGGACCGGAGTCGACGAGCCCCTTGCCCTGCTCCGGCGGCAGCCGCATTCTAGCGTGACGGCGGACCATGACGGACACGGGCGCCCCATGCTGCCCCCATCGATCTTGTGGCGCCCCACCGCTCCCTGCTTCCCCCCGACGCCCCCTGCCCACCAGGTTGCCTGTTACATAGAAGGACACAGTGCGGCATCATGCAGAACAGCACCGCCCCCACACGCTCTAGAATCGGCAGGTACACCACCTGCCCCCCGGACGGGCAAGCCTGAACCGCCCCACCACCATGGATGCACAACTGACGCTGGATTTCGGCCCTCCTCCTCCGCCGTGTTTCGACAACTTCGTGCCCGGCGCCAACCTGGAGTGCCTGGCCACGCTGCGTCACCTCGTGCACAGCCTGAAGCACGGCGAGACACCCGCCCAGCGCTTCTTCTACATCTGGGGGCCCGATGGCTCAGGCAAGAGCCACCTGGCCGGCGCACTGACCGCCAGCCAGTGCCCGAACCTGATGGTGGTGGACGACGTGGACCGGTACAGCAAGGGCCGGCAGCGCACGCTCTTTCATCGCTTCAATGCCCTGATCGATCAGCCCGACCACGCCCTGGTGGTCTTCGGCAACCAGCCCCCCGCCCGGCTGAAGCTGCTGCCGGAGCTGGTGAGTCGCCTGAGCTGGGGCATGGTGTTCTCGCTGCAGCCGCTGGATGACAACGCGCTGGCCGACGCCCTGGAGCGGAGCGCCCGCGAGCGCGGCCTGAATCTGGGCCAGGATCTGAGCACCTATCTGCTGCGTCACACGCGCCGTGACATGGCCAGCCTGAAGACCATTCTGGACGGTCTGGACCGGCTGGCCTGGGCCCGCAAGAAGCCGCTCACCCTGCCGCTGCTGAAGGACTATCTGCAGAGCCAGCGGCAGGCAGAAGAAGAAGGGAAAGCAGAAGGCTGACAGACTGATCGCCCATTGAGAAGGGAATGGAAAGCCAGGGCGGCGGAGGCCGCTGGCTCACCGGATGCTGCGAGTGCCCGGATCAGAGGGGAACGCCGCACCAGATGTTGACCACTGGCCCGTAGAAGCGGTCGTCGTTTTCCGCCATCACGACGAAATGGTTGGAGAACTTGGCCAGCACGGCCTCGCCCGGTACCTCCCCGTCCAGGCGCAGCAGCTTGCGTCGCCCCAGGAAATCCAGCGGATCAAAGTAGACACCCAGCCGCTGGCTCAACAGCTTCGCGATCAAGGGCCGCCCAGCCGTGGACAGCGACATGTGGACATGGCCGTACTTCATGGCGTAGTCGTTGGCCAGATACGCCACGAACGGATCCATGCGCAACGAATCCCGTTCGGCCCGGACCTCGCCCTCAGCCGAGATGTCCACCTTGCAGCGCTCGCCCGTGATCAGGTCCGTCCCCGTGTAGGTGCCCGCCACACAGGCCAGCAGCGGTGGTGCAGACAGCCAGACCCCATTGTTGCCATAACCTGCGGGATGCGGCACCGGACACGTGGCCATGATCTTGTGCGCCAGCGCCACGCCAGGCCCGTCATCCGGCGGGATATAGCGTTCTCCCCCCTCCTTCCCGGGCGTGGCGGAAGACGGTTCCCCCACATGTACAGGATTCGAGGGCGTTTCCAGCGCATTCTGAGCACCGAGGCTGGAGCCATTGGCATCGGCCGTGGATGAGTTGCCCTGAGGCTGAGGCTGTGTCTGCGGTTGTGGTTGTGGTTGCGTTGGCGGTTGCTGGGGCTCCTGCGCCTGGTGTACTTCGCTGACGGGCCGTGGCGTGGGTGTGTCAGGCACCTGACCCTGGGCTGCCACAACGGGTGCGCGAGCCCCATCTTCCGAGGCCTTGATCGGCGCAGACGGTGAAGAGCCCCCACCGCCACAGGCGGCCAGCGTCAGCAGGGAGGAGACGACGGCCGCCTTCAGTACGGTGGACTCGAAGGGTGCACGCAAGGATGCAGTTTTCATGGTGAAAGGATGGAAAGCGGGGGAAGAGCCTCATCGGGGCGCCGAAGCCCCCCGACAAGGCCCGTGGTGCAGCACGGTGACGGAGGGGCCCTGGAGCCCCCTCACGACGGAATCAGCGGGGAATGGCGCACATGATCAGCTCATCCTGCGCCGGATCCTCGGGCTCGTACGTCACGCCCACCACGAAGTAATCCCCCGTCTTCTGGATGAGCCGCGACCATTCCGGATCATCAAACCACTCCTGCCGTGCACGCTGCTCGGTGATGCGACGTCCATGCTCGTCCTGCTGCCCCACCAGCAGCGCCCACCCATCACGATCGAACTGGCGCATCTCCAGCGCATCTGCCGGGTCAAAGTAGAGGAAAACTGTCTCAGCCTCTTCGTCCAACGAGTTCGAGAGCTTTCTGCCCTGCGCCTCCAGAGATATCCGGAAAGCGCCATCTCTCCAGCTGTAATCTCCAAACCTGGATGCATTGAACGGCCTGAAGGGGCGTCCCCCATTGCTGGCACGAACATCCCCGTTGGCGGCAATGTTGACCTCGCAACGCTGACCCGTCCAAAGGTCCGTGCCCGCGTAGCTGCCTGCAACGCAGGAGAGAATGGAGGGCACGTAAGCATTTGACCCCCACTCGGTGGCGACATCCAGCGTTGGGCACGTGGCATGGATACGCCGGGCAAACTCCGTCCCGATTCCCTTGCCACCCCACGCGGCCGCCTGGGCTCCGCTGTTCGACGGCCCATTCCCAGGGCCCGCACTTCCCAACTGGCCATGCTTGAACACGCCCAGGTCCAGACCGCTGCCTGCCGCACCCAGCCCCTGCTGAGCGCTGCTGTCCGCCGTGCCCAGCCCCTGCAGAGCACTACTGGCTGCCGCATCCGGTACCTGCTGAGTGCCGCCGCCCGCCGTACCCTGCCCCTGCTGGGGACCGCTGCTGGCCGTACCGTTGCCTGTGCCCGAAGAACCCTGGGTGTTGCTGGCGACGGCCGTGGCACCGCCGGCTGCCGAGCCCGCCGGACCAGAGGTGGAGGAGGAATCACTGCCACCGCCACCACCGCAGGCGGTCAGGGCAAACAGGGAGGAAGCCAGGGCCACGGCGATGGCGCTGGACTGGAAGAGAGTGCGGGAAGCGGTCGATTTCATGGCAGCTCCAGATCGATCAGGATGAGAGGATCGGAAGCTGGCGGCCTGGCCGTCAGCATCGCACCCGAATTGGCGCGATATGGAAAGCCTATCGACGGACTGACAAGACGGCAGTGAAGGAATGCACGGGCGCGGACAGGCAGCCGGCAGGCCTAGGCCGGATGGCCTGTCATGGCTGCCCCCTCAGGCGGGACGTCATCGCCCCTCAGGCGGGGCGTCAGTCAGCGCATCGTACGAAGCGGTGCGCTGACGCAAGCACGTCAGTGCGCCGCTGCACACAGCGGCAGCACGACGGTCTGGCCGTTGCTGGCGCAAAGCAGCTCGGCCTCGATACCGTAGACGGTGCGCAGGGCCTCTTCGCAGACGACCTCGTTGAAGCTGCCCAGGCCAGCCACATAGCCGCCGTTCAGCAGCATGATGGTGTCGGTATGTCGCGAGGCCAGGTTCAGGTCATGGATGGCGATGACCACCAGGGCGCCGGTGCGGTCGACGTATGCCCGCAGCCGGTCGAAGACCTGCATCTGGTGGCGCACGTCGAGCGCGCTGGTGGCTTCATCCAGCAGCAGCAACTCCGGAGAGCGCAGCAGGCGCTGGGCCAGCAGCACCAGCTGCTGCTGGCCGCCGGACAGCGTGTTCATGCTGCGGCTGTGCAGGTGGCCGATGCCGAATTCATCCAGCACGCGGATGGCCTCATCCACCATGGCGTTGTCGACGCGCCAGCTCAGCCCCTCGTGACGCCCCAGCAGCACGGTCTCGGTGACGCTGATGTCGGCGCGCACGTGGCACTGCTGCGGCATGTAGCCGATCTCTCCCAGCTTCACGGGACGGCCCTTCCAGTGGATGGTGCCGCCGAAGGGGTACAGGGTGGCGATGGCGTTGACCAGGGTGGACTTGCCGGTGCCGTTGGGGCCGATGAGGCCGACAATCTGGCCCGGTTCCAGCCGGCCCGAGATGTCCTTCAGGATGCGGGCCTTGCCACGCATGACACTGACGGATTTCAGTTCGAGGCTCATGTCGATTCCCCTTAGCCTTCGTTGCCACGTCGGGCGATGATGGCGAACAGCATGGGCACGCCAGCCACGGCGGTGATGATGCCCACCGGGATGACGGCCGCCGGCGAGATGAACTTGCCGAAGACCGAAGCGCCCACCAGGATGACGGCGCCGATGACGGCCGCCAGCGGCAGCGAATAGCGATGATCTTCACCGACCATGCTGCGGGCCGCGTGCGGAGCGATGAGGCCCACGAAGCCGATGGTGCCCACGAAGGACACGGCGGCGGCGGTAAGCAGCGCCACCATGAAGAAGGTGCGCTGCCGGATGCGGTCGACTGACAGCCCCAGGCTGCGCGCGTTGGCATCCCCCAGACGCAGGGTGGTGAGCGCCCAGGCATCCTTCATGATGAAGGGCAGGCACAGCAGCAGGACAACGGCGCAGACGGACACGCTGGTCCAGGTGGACTTGAGCAGGCTGCCGAACAGCCAGAAGACGATCTGCTGCAGCACTTCGGGCGAGGCCATGAACTGCAGCAGCGACTGCACCGACTGGAAGAAGAACAGCACGGTGATGCCGCCCAGCACCAGGATCTCGGGCGAGGCGCTGCGCAGCCGGGCAATGATGTAGACCAGCCCGCAGGCCACCATCGTCATGAGGAAGGCGCAGACGGGAATGACGATGTAGCCGGGCAGCGGCAGGCTACCGCCGAACATGATGGCCAGCGCGGCGCCAAAGCCCGCAGCAGCCGAGAAGCCCAGGGTGAACGGACTGGCCAGCGGGTTGCCCAGGATGGTCTGCATCTGCAGGCCGGCCAGGCCCAGGCAGGCGCCCACCAGCGCCCCCATCAGGGTCTGCGGCATGCGCAGCTGCCACAGGATGGTGGCCACATCGACTTCCTCGCCAGCCGGACCGGCCATCAGGCCGCGCCAGACATCGGCAAAGGGCATTCCGGAAGGCCCGGTGGTGAGGTCCAGCAGTAGCAGTGCCACCAGCACCACGCAGGACAGGACAATGAGCATGAGCCGCCGGGCAGAGACGCGCCGATAGTCGTCGTGCCGGGCGGGAGCAGGAACGGCTTGGTTCATGATGAGGAGAATTCAGGATGCGGCAAGGCGGCATCCGTGCACGCAGCCGGATGCCCCTGCGGGTGCGAACCTCTTCCCCACTCCGGGCATCGGGCGGCCTGCCAGCCGTCATGCCGCGTGCCCGCAGCCCGGTCGCCAGGCCTTTCCCCGGGCGCTTCTGCCGCCCAGGGGGCCCGGAAGGGGAAGGCTCAGGAGGGTTACTTCGCGGTGCCAGCCACCGGGGTGTACGGCAGCATGAACTCACCGTCGGCCTTCACCGGCAGCCATTTTTCGTAGAAATCACGCAGGTTCTGCTGCGGATCCACGTCCTTGAAGGCGTCCGGGTACAGCTGCTTAGCAACGTACTGGGCATACACGTAGTCGGACAGCGTGCGGGCGCCACCGTGGTAGATGCCATGCACCCCATGGTTCTTCACGGCCGGCAGGTTGCTCCAGCCGGGCCGCTTCAGGTAGGCGGCCATGCGCTCGCGGGCAACCGCAGCCGTGGCGCCAAAGCCCATCTGCACGGACTGGGGCTTGTTGAGCCATTCGGAACCGGCCAGGAAGATCAGGTCCGGCTTCTGGGACAGCACGTACTCGGGGCTGAGCGGCCCCCAGTTGCCGATCTGGCCGTCGGCAATGTTGTGGCCGCCCAGCTGGGTGATGAGTGCGCCCCACATGCTGTTGCCATAGGAGTTGCCCACTTCGGACGGGCCTTTCTGGGCCAGCTCGACGTAGACCTTCTTCTGGGTGGGACCAGCCTTCTTGATGCGGGCGTCGATGTCCTCGAAGGCCTTCTTGTAGTTGTCGGCCAGTTCCTGGGCGCGTTTTTCCTGGCCCATGATCTTGCCGAGTGCCAGTGTGGAGGCCACGTGCTTCTCGACGGTCTGGGCGTTGTAGTCGAGCACCAGCACCGGAATGCCGGCGGCCTCGATCTGCTTGACGCTCTCGCCCAGTGCGTCGTAGTTCCAGGCGCCCAGGATGAGCAGGTCAGGCTTGGTGGAGATGACCTTTTCCACCGAGAAGGTGTTGTCGTCGGTGGTGCCGACATCCGTCAGCTTGGCGAGCTGGGGCAGAGCCTTCTCGTAGAGCGCGTACTGCTTGGGCCGCCAGTCCTTCCAGGTGGTGAGCGACAGGCCCACCAGGCGGTCGGCGGCGCCAGGGCCAGCCACAGCCAGATAATCTTCGTAGTAGAAGCCCAGCACCACGCGCTTGGGCACATCGGGCACCGTGACTTCACGGCCCTTCACGTCAATGACGGTGATCTCGGCGAACGCCGGGAACGACAGCATCAGGCCTGCGGCCAGAGCGAGGCAGGTTTTCTTCATCTTGTCCACTCCTTCATTCTGAAAGTCGCCGGATTATGACACCAACCCCAACCTCATTATCTGAATATCGGAAAAAGCCGTAAGGACAAATGCAGCATGTAAGAAAACGCTGACTCTTCAGTGACTTCCATCAATACGGGCCTCGATCTCGATCGTCGCCCAAGCCTCAGGTCCATTACTTTGACGGACATCAATCAATAACATCCATTTAAAAATCCCCACACACCATCCGGGTTTCCCTGGTCACCGGGGCCTGCTGCACTGAAACCCTCGCGCCCTAATCTGGGGGCTCGACGTCAGCCGGATCAGTAGCTGCACTACTGAGGCTGAGGACTGGGTGGCTGGGTGGCTGGGTGGCTGGGTGGCTGGGTGGCTGGGCCACGAGACCACTGACCACTGACCTGAACAACCGGACGCAGGGAGAACCGGGGACAGAACAGCAGGGACAGGACAGACAGGGCTCCACTCCCCCTACCACTGTACCGATGAAGGGCTGTCCCCAAGCGCGCCCCCTGCGCGGGGGCCCATTCGGCACACGCCACCACGGAACGGTCCGAAAGCCGCATACCGCGATAGAATTCCCCCATGAGAAGACTAGCCCTGTTTGATCTGGACCACACGCTGCTGCCCATCGACTCCGACAACGAGTGGGGGCGCTTCCTGTGCCGTACCGGCCGTGTGGCCGACATGGCAGCCTTCAACGCCCGCATCGACGCCTTCTTCGAGCAGTACAAGCAGGGCAGACTGGATCCTGCCGAGCACCTGCGCTTCGTGCTGGGCGTTCTGGCCGGGCGCCCTGCCGACGAGATCGAGGCATGGCGGCGCGAATACATCGACACGGTCATCCGGCCCTCGCTGCACGCCAAGGCGCTGGCCCTGGTGAAGAGGCACCTGGATGCCAGCGACCTGTGCGTCATCGTCACGGCCACCAACGCCTTCGTCACCCGCCCCATCGCCGGGCTGTTCGGGGTGCAGCACCTGCTGGGCGCCGAGGGCGAGGTGAAGGACGGCCGCTACACGGGTGAGCCCCTGGGCACGATCACCTTCCAGGCCGGCAAGCTCGTCCGCCTGCGCGAATGGCTGCAGGAACAGGGGCTGACGCCGGACGATTTCGACGAGATCTGGGCCTATTCCGATTCACGCAACGACCTGCCGATGCTGGAGATGGCCACGCATCCGGTAGCCACCAATCCTGATCCGGTGCTGCGCCAGACGGCGACCGAGCGCGGCTGGCCGATCATCGACCTGTTCCCCCTAGCATAGGTATCGTGTTCAACCGATTGTTCAAATGGATCGCCGGCCGCCCGGCCGAGCGTGGCTCTGCGGCCGCGACGCGCACAACGACCCGTCCCCGCGCCCGCATTCCAGGCCG
>ERZ773049.162-NODE-162-length-41707-cov-11.392250_pt1 | contig 41707 bp, 52 predicted proteins | sample MGYA00580633_ERZ773049 | MGnify/ENA primary metagenome ERZ773049 (study PRJEB29015, sample SAMEA2737991) | human oral metagenome | biome: human oral; feature: human-associated habitat; material: dental | place: China | collected 2066 ...
AAAAGTAAAATAAAAAATACATATCATGCAATATGTATTTCTTGTGCCAAATGTTATTTCCTTTCTTTTATCTTCTATAAGACTTCACAATGATATTCATAATTGTTGAAAAGTCAAGTATTAAGAAAGAGAAACTTGATTGGTAGAGTAGCCAACACTACCAAAAAGTTTTTTACTAAACTTCGCAAGATGGTTGTTTAAGAGGATTACCACTAAATGTTTTTGTAGGCAAAGAACTAAAATACTACAACGAACACTAAATGTCTTTGTAGGCAAATAAAAAAATAATCCGTATAACTTACGGATTATTGAACAGTTGTACCCCCCATCAGAGATATATTTATTATTTGTACCCTCCAAGTACATGATGAGTATATTAATAAATAATATTTTGTCAAATGTTTATGTCAATATAAATCAAGATATGTCAAAAGTGAAATAAGATTGACATATTATTTTTATACTTCTGAAAGGAAATCACGTGCAATAGCTTCCACCACCTGTTGTCGTGTAAGAACAAGTCCTTTCAAATCAGGATTACGTGTTACTGCACGAGTGAACATAATAGCAATTTCATCATCCGAAGCAAGATTGAATTTTCTTTCTTCATTGTAGAGTTTTGCTTTTCCTCGAATAATCTTTTCTTCAAAAATCATTGCATAAGAAGAACGGAAAGTTACCCAGTCTTCCGAGATTTTATTATCAGTAACGGCTAATGCGCGATTGAGCATAATACGAATTTCTCTTGCTGTGGCTGTATCAGCTGGACGTTCTTCATTCCAAATCTTTTTATCGAATGCTAATTGAAGATATTTGTTTGCTCTCTTTTTACGAGCCTCAATGAATTTCTCTTGTTCTGTTGTAAGCAAGAATTCATATTGAGAATACAGGTCTCCAATGTCTGCATATGCAATCCAGAAGTGTCCACCTTCTCCCCAAGAATTCGCAACATAGAATGCTCCAACCTTACCAGATGGCAAGATTTTCTTATCATCCCAGCCGACGATATCAAAGATATGCGCACCTTGTCCATCATAACTTCCTGGTGTGTATTCTCGATTCTGTAATGTTCTTGACCAATTAACAGAATTAAATCCTGTTGCCACTCCTGACTTACGCAAGAACATAGCCTCTTTCATTTTTGTGAGGTTTGCATGTTGTCGAGTATTTAAGTGTACATAAGCACCAATATAATTTAGGTCTTTAAGTACTTGCAAAGCTGCTTGAAAGATGAATCCTTTTTCATCGCTAGCACCTCGTTTCTTACATTCTGCCCAAGCTTTCCAAGGGTCGTATGGATGTTCGTAGATAACATTCTCTGGAAGAGCGTGTGCATACTTTTCATTAAAGGCGTTTGTTGAACCGTGAATGGTGCAGCTCCCAATATTTCCCTGCTCAAGATTTGGTGCTTTATTAAGCATGAATGATGATGGTAGGTCTACGCTACCACCAACTTCTCCAAAGATTTCTTCTGTTGTATAATCACGAGAATCAGGCAAATCAATTGCTGCTGAATAATTTTCAAGGTTGTTCATGTTTTCCATATAAGGTAAAAGTTAAAAGTTAATTATTATTTGTTCCCTCATAAACCGCTTTAACAGCGAACATAAATGAAGTTTCAAGATTTGTAATTGCAATAGCTCGCAATCGTCCATCCATAATCTTAGAGTTTTTAACAAAAGTATCAAAAACTTCTGCAAAACCTTTTCGGATTTCTTGAACTTCGTTTGGTTCATTCTGAACTCTTTCATTCAGTCCAGCAAATTTTTTCGCTTCTTGCGAAATGTGTTCGATGTTTGTCATAGTATGAAAAGTTAAAAGTTAAGTATTATTTCTTTGGTGGGAAATCGTCTTTTTCAGCGTCCACCATTTTTTTTAGAACGCCTTCAAATGTACTTCAAATTTTCTGTAAGACAAATGTTATGGCGTCCACTTCTTTCACCGCTTTACCTGTACGAAAGCAATAAATATTCTGAATGATTGAATATGCTTCTGCTACAATAATTGCTGAAAGAGTTGTTTTGATATAAAATTGCTCGAAGACATCGGCTCAACGAAGCACAAAAGCAATTGTAAAAATAAAAATAAATGTGGTGAATTTTTTCATCAATCCGAGCCAAGCCCTACCACTCTCAATCTTTGAACGGTCAAGAGCATATTGCTTCATAACTCCCGTGATAAAGTCAAAAAGCATAAGCACGGCAAGGATTTTGATTTGTTCTTTTGGCAAGCCAAGATAATTGAAAAATCAGGCTGCGCATAAGTATACCCACCAGTTAGTTGATACAATAGTTTCCATAAATCAGTTAAAAAATAAAAGTTACCAATTAATCCATCAGAAGAGTCTCACGCCTAGCCATTGGAAGTATGCTGATACCTTGCCACATCCTTCAACGATTAAAGCTTCTTGCATAATATCATCAACTTGTTTCCTTGTAAGTGTGATGGTAATACCATGTTCATTGACATACCTTCCTCTTGTATGATACAAATAATCGTGAAGCACATACGATACATAAGCCGTTGGATTGAATGCCCACAAAAGAAAGAAAGGGATTGAACCGAAATCTGTTTTAAAGTTTTCTGGAACTGTAATCCTTCCTGACTTTTCTTCGTAGTTAATATACCAAGAAAAAGGCATTGCTGTGAACCAATATTTTGTTCATGACTTTTTGTAGAACGTTCCTCGTTCCAGTTCTGTAACTGCTTGTGTGAATTTATTTGTTTGCATAAAGTGGTTTTATGATTGAGCTTTAAAATATTCTATTTGAATTTCTGCAAAGTTTTCTAAATGGAAAAAAAATCAGAAGTTTGATATGTTATATTCATCAGTAGATTCAAAGGTAAAAGATTTATTATTATAATTGTTGTAAATGCTTCCAGTGGCTTTTGCAGAATATTTTCGTATTTCTTTATTTCAATTATTCCGAGAACTTATATAGTTAAGTGTGAATGTAAAATTTATTTCAGTATTTGCACCACTTGACATATAAAGACTATTATAAGCGCTGTTTAGTTTTAATCTATTATCCTTTGTATTAAGCCAAGTTCAGTACATGCCTCCTGAAGTACTATCGTTATATAACGTTCAAAAACCTACATGTGCCAAAGGAAGATATCCATACCTTGAATTTTTAATAACTCCTTTAATTTCTATAATTTTCGGATTAGAAATACCAACAGGAAGAAAAAACTTATTGTATTGAGTTGCCATTCTATTATTTACAAGCCTTACGTAACCTTCTTGTAAATTTGTTGTTTGGTCTTTTAATGCTCTTTTAATATCTTCCTGATTTCTAAAATAATATTCTGTTACTGTTTTCCCTCCATACACTTTTTCCGTGCCAATATAAATTTCCTTTATCTTCTGTCCACCAATATATATTTCCTTAATGTTCGAGTTTCAAATACTAATAGGCATATTATTTCAATTTAGAAATTAATTCTTGCGCTTTCTGGAAAAGTGGTAAAGCTTTAGGCGGAAAAGCATCTGGTAGAATTTGCGCACCTTGGAATTTTTTACCACCAAGATGAACCTTGTTTTGGATTTCTCCGAGAATATGGAAAGCAACAATAAGTTTTTCGTCCATCACAACTCGTGGTGTTTCAAGGAAAGCATCTACTTGAAGTTGGTAACTCTGTTCAAGCTGTGTTTTTTCTTCTTTTTCTGCGTCTGTCAAGCTTTGCTTTTCAAGAAGTTCTTTGAGCCGTTTAGACTGTTCTGGATATTCAGCATTCAGGTCTTCCTGCGACCAATAGATTTTGGCGTGCTGAACATCGACATCAAGTGGTTCAGCGTTGTTGTCCATTACTTCTTTACTCACATAGCCTGACATAATTGATTGCGCTTTCATTTCGTTATAGTCAATCGATATACCAGTCGCTTTCCAATCAGTTACTTCCACTAATTGTGCATTTTTTATATTGTTAGTTTTTAAAGCCATAATAGTTATTCTTTAATGAAATAAATTGTATTGTTGTTCTTGATAGCAAGAGCATCGTATTCACTTTTATTATTTAACACTTTAATCTGTGCGTTTGTTCCAAGGCTGTCTGAAAGAACTGGTGTTTGTAGCTTTCTTCCACTATTACCATTGTCCCAGACACATGTCCAAGGCGACCAAACGTCGTTGTAAAAATGTCGTCTATATTGAAAATCCTCCTCGTATCAAGTCAATACCTGTATAACACCAGATGCCCTATACACAACTAACGAATATGCTACCATCTTGTCTTGAGAAACAGGCGTATTTAAATGTGTTTTAGCATCTGCAGTTAATTCGCAATAGAATCTACCAGGATTTATAACATCGTTCAGATTTACATTTTCCCCAAGATGAGTTCTAAGTTCAAAAAATAAAGTATTCCTGTTTCTTGTTCCTAAGCCAAAAAACATAAACTTATTTTTTGAGTTATAACCAAACATAATGCTTTTTTCATTCTCAATTTGGTCGTTGAACATATGTATATCCGCATTGCTTCTCGCTGAAAAAAATCTATTTGTTTTGTCGTTTTGTGGGTCAAAATATCCTACTTCTTTAAGAATTACGTCTTTATCCCTAAAATCTGTACTAATACCAATATGCTCTGTGTATTCTTTATAGCCAGTTGCATTATTGTATATATAAAGCTTACCAGTTTGCTCATCCATATAGATTTTTCCAAGTCGTCATTTTGATGGAAATTTTGTTCTATCTTGATAGACTAATGGATTTTCCAAATATCAAGGGATTTGGCTGGAAGTAATAGCACCATTCTCATTCAGTGTTGCAACCCCATTCACTTTTCCTTTTTCTGATTCATTGATTTTTGAATCAAGCTTTGCTTGAAGGTCAGTGATTTCAGAAATTTCGTGTGTATGTGCTGATGGTGCGAAGGTTGTTGGTTTGTCTGTGATTCCATTCCAACTGGTTGTTCCTGCTGGTCCTTGTGGTCCGACTGGTCCTTGAATTCCTTGTGGACCAGGACTTCCATTCTGACCTGCTGGACCAGGCACTCCTCTGATTCCTTGAATTCCTTGAATCCCTTGTGGACCAGGGTCTCCTTTTGGTCCTGCTGGTCCTTGTGGTCCAACCATTGTTGAGACATCAGGTTTTCCAGTAATGTTTTTCCATTCAACCGATTCTGCTTTGGTTGCAAGGTCTGCCTTATCAACAATACCATCATTATCTTTGTCGTATCTTGAAGCAACCATGTCCCCAGAACCAGAACCTGCTGGACCAACTGGTCCTACTGGACCTTGTGGACCTGGGTCTCCACGGTCTCCTTTTGGTCCTGGCGGTCCTTGAATTCCTGCTGGTCCTCGTTCGCCTGGTTCTCCTTTCGGTCATCGTTCTCCCTGCTGACCTTGTTGTCCATCCTGTCCTCTTTCCCCACGGTCTCCTTTTGGTCCTGCTGGACCTGCTGGTCCTGGTTGTCCTGAATCTCCTTTTGGTCCTGCTGGTCCTCGTTCTCATGGTTGACCTTGTTGACCTGGTTGTCCGTCTTGTCCTCTTTCTCCACGGTCTCCTTTTTGTGGAAGTTCAATATTATGCACTCTATCTATTTGAGTGATAAGTCCTGAAATGTCTGTGGTTATCTTATAAAAAAGAAGGTGTGAAGGTTCTAGATTTGTGCGAATTACAAACTCGCCATCAATAATATAGATATAATTTACAACTCCTGACACAAGATTCTTTCCTGGTTGTCTTGTATCTAAATCAGCAACTATGTGAGGAATGCCTTTCACTGTGGCTTCTCCACCTTTGATAAATATATGATTAGGATTTATCTTATAAAGATGAAGGATTTCCCCTGTCCTATTCAACAAGAAATTAAATAGTTGTATTGAATCGGCTAGCAAGACTGGTGTTCCAACACTGTGTAGAATGTCTTTTTGGCGATTTGTTCTATATGCATAAACCGTGTCGCCGACTCTCCTATGGTAGAATATCTCTTCTTCATTATCTCCATTCTTATCTATCAGAAGGTATCCCATATCTGAATTTATTCCTTTTGATAAATGAATTTGATATTCTTCTCATACGAGATTCATTGCTGTAATGGTAGCACGATAATCCCTAAATACTCTCATATAAGAAAGATTAAAAAATAAAACAAGTAAATAATAAAAGAGTTAATTATATAAATCAACTCTTTTATTATTTTAATCTGTGATTTTTTTAGAGGCGATGGAAGTGAGGTAGTTGACAGCTTCCATGAATGCTGGTGCTTCATTCCCTGTGATATTCACACGCCCTAAAAATCCAAGAATGTTTTCAACAATCTTTACATTTACTGGTGTTGTTTTTGATTCTGTTTCTGACATATAAAAAAATTAAGGTGGTTAGATTATATTCATATAAGAATAAATAGCAATATTAAAAATCTCTCACGTATCATCCACTTCCTGGTCTTATTCTATATGTATTTCAGTTATTATCCTGAAATATCAATTCGCCACCACTAACACTAATATACTGAACATAATTATTTGGGACTTTTCTTTCAAGTGAATCAATATCATTTCTTATATTTCTTAATCTACTTGATACCCAGTCTGATAATGATTCTCATAAATCTTCCTTACTTGAATTTAGGTATATCTGTTCTCCATTTACTCTTAATCGTCAAAGATATAAAGAACCTTCTAGTGATAAATCTACCCATCATCCATCAGTTTTATTATACTCCAAACGAGCAATATGGTAGCCATCGCCAGTAAAACTAATACCTCATTGACCGAAGCTTAGGACTGCCTGAAATTTTCCTTGTCTATATATTCATATGCCTCCATTATCAATAAGAATCTTATCTCATGGACTTGTTGATTTTGATGATTCAATACTTGAACCAATAATTCTCCCACCAGAGATGGTTGCTGTTGAAATGATATTTCCAGCAAATTCTCCACCACTTGCATATACCTTACCGCGAAACAATGCGTCTCCTGTGTTAGCATTGAGTTCAAAAGTTGCATTTCAGTTATTATATGCAAAGAGTCCATTCTTGGACATGTATACGCCTGAATAATTTGAAGGTACAGTAAATGGTCTTAAATTCTGTGAATTCAAAAATAATTTATATTTACCATCTGATTGTTTTTCAGTGTCATATAAATCAAAATTCTTTTTCCCTACTTCTTTTGTGATATAGTTTTCGAGAGTATCATCATCATCTCATATTTTCAATGCTCCTTTAATTTCCAATGTTGAACTCAAAGGATTCCATTGAATGTAGTTAGAATCATTTCCCTTAAATTGAAATGCACCATTATTTCCAATATATGATTTCCATGCACTACCACTCCAAAATCCAATGTGAGTATGTGTGGCATAGAGTCAAGGTTGTTTCCCTGACATGTTCACTGATGGGATGAGTGGTCAAGATAAGATTCCTGAGGTGGCGTCTAATGCTCAATATTTCTTTTCTTGGATTTGTTGTAGCTCACGATAATTTTCTGCTGTAAGTAAAAGCCCTCACGCATTGAGGGCTGATTTTAAATGTTTACTTCCAGCGGCGTCAATGTCTTTCATTGACAATCCATAGCTAGCTGGACTTAATTGCGTGTCGCCAGTTATCGGATTATGTTTTTGTGTATCAAATAACATATAAGAAAAAGTTACATAGATTGAAGAACTCTCAACATTTCCGCTGCCTGTGCTGGCGAAATAACTCCTTCATTCACTTTGGCATTGATGGTGTTTCTCGCACGTGTCATAAGTCCTTGTAAATTTCTTCCTTGGTTTTTATTCCAACGAACATCATTCTTTAATGATTCAAAGAAGCTATATGTTTTGTTATAGAGTCCTGAATTATTATTATTGTTATTATTATAGTTATTATTATTGCTATAATTGTTCGTTGGTTTTGCTGTTCTATTAGCATAGAAGAGTTCATCAACGATTCTTCGTTTGCCATTATCTGCACTATAATAACCATAAAGATTTCTAAATGATTCTATATCATCATTGGCAAGAGATTGTTTCACACGGCTATCGTTTCGAATACCATTGTTAATGTTGTTACGGATTTCATTCTCTCGATTAAAAGAAGAATCATATCCGTTGTATGGATTGGTAGAGTTTCGATTGTCCGTAGGGTCTCGATATAAATGATTTGCCTGATTGCCACCAGCAGCATTTGACCATGATTGCAAATTCTCTGCGACTGATGTGTTCCCATTTGCCACCATTCCAAGATTATTGTTGGCAATTGGGTCTACAAATCCTTTCATGTCTTTGTATTGACCAGATTGAATGGCGAGATTTGCTTGGTCTCTTGCATGTTGGTTTTTCGCTGCTTGCTCCATTGCTGTTGCTAGAATGAAGGCAAATGACCTATCTGGATATTGACTAATGATACGATGGATATCTTGTGCTGTATATGCCATCCCTGGCGTTTCAGCAAGCTTATCCATAATCATACGCTCTTTCACTTGAAGTGAGGCTGATTGGAAAGAACGTTCATCTTCAACATATCTTTCCTTCTGCATCATACGATTGTAGTCTTCTTCTGCTTTCTTTTTATTAAATTCAGTGTAGAAGTTGTAGACATCGGTAACTGCTTTCTGGTCTCCTTCATGTGCTGCTTTTAGAGCATTAAGGATTGGTGCAAACTTTTCATTATCAAGAAGATTGCGGAAATTGTCAATCTCTGCTTTATTCTTGAAAATGTTTAGCCCAAGATTTGTCAGTGCTTCATCAAGAGAAGTGTTTGTTTTATTCTTGAAGTCTTTGGCATTCATGATGTTTGTACCATATTTAGCAATGGTATCATTTCGAATAGCATCAACTTCCCCTGCTGACATGAGTACCCCAGAACTTGTTGCTTGTGCCATTGAGGCATTGGCATTTCGTAAAGCAATATCATTTTGCATACGATACAAATCCTCTGCGTCCTGGCGGCGTTGTTCAATGTTATTCTCTGACCGAGCCTTGATTGAATTGAGTTCTTGTTCTTGTCTATCAGCTCTGTTTCTTTTTTCAGCGTCTCGTTGAATCACAGTTGCTTGTTCATCTTGTCCGAGCTTCATTGCATTCTCACGAGTTTTCTTTGCATATCGTGCTGCTTCTGCTTCCTGTTCTTTTCCATCAGCTTGATACTTTTCTTTATGATAATTGGTTGAAGCAACTGGTGTATCACGCTTGTTGTCGTATAAAGGAGAAGTGGAAGCACTATAATTATTTGCTGCAATGAAGTTATTCTGTGCTTGGTTCTCATCCCTTACCTTTGTTGCTGTGGTTGATGGGGATGAAGAATAAGCATTATTGTATGTTGGATTCGATTGAATGGATGGTGTTGGTGGTGGAACATGAGAACCTGAATTATAATAACCAGTGATTTCATTTTTAAGATAATCATAATGGTTCTGATTTAATTTCCCCTGAGAGAGTTGTCTATCAAGCCCATTCATCATTGTGTTGTATCGTGCTATTCTTGAATTTCCATCCTTATCTGAATCGAATGTTCGCTTCATGGCTGCTAGCCAATTACGATTTTCTGTTGATAAGTTGTTCATATAAAAAGAAATTATGGATTACATGGTAAGTGGTTCTTCATCACGAAGCAAAGCTTCAAGGTCTTCTTCTGATAATCTTTCAGCGATTCGTTTAAGATAAAGATTCTGTTCTGCTGTTCCGCGGAAAACTCCTTTTTCCCCAGTGATGGTTTCATAGAGTTTTTTACGAACATCAAACTCGTTGTTAAGTCCGAGTGCTGTAAATGTGTCTGAAACTGATTGGTCAACATTATATCAATACCTACGAGCATTATCAAGTTTTTCTTTTTTATTTGCATAATTCTGATTCAGCTCTTCTTCGGTATATCCATTATTGTTGAGTTTGTTGAGGACATCAGTTTTTGTTTTTTGCTGTGAATTCTGGGTAGTGCCTTCCTCCTTTTTGAGTTCTTGCACCACATCAACTGATTGAACCTGACCTTTCTTTCGAATCTTTTCAATCACGCCTGCAACGACTTCTGGTGGATTACCAATTTTTGTTAGCTCTTCTTGAATAAGATTAATATACTGGTCTTTCTCCTCCTGTGTTTTTGCTTTCTTGTATGCGTCATTGTAAAGTTCAATGGATTTGTTGATGACATTTTTTGTTTCCATTCGTTGAATGTCTTTCTGAATTGCTGCCTTCTCTTTGAATTTAGCATCAGAAAGATTTTTCAATGTTTCATTTTTCCCAGTGTATGGAACAGTGAGGGCATCATAGATTGCACTTGATTGAATTTTCCCTTCTTCTAATTGGCGGTACAAATCATCAAGTTCATTGTCTTTATTCACTGGTTTTGTTTCTTCTTTGTTTTCAGAAATTTCAGTGCCAGGTTTGTGTTCTTCAATACCATTTGAAAGATTTGCTGTGGCGGTTTCTTGTCGTACCTGTTGAAGTTCTTTTTTATCTTCTTCGGCATTATCACGAAGATATTCATTCTCTCCGTTATAACCTTTTCTAAGTTCTTGATATTTAGCAACTTCATCATCACTTAATTTTTCGCCTTTGTTGTATCGTTCATGCAAAGCCTCAACTTCTCTATTCTTGTGTTCACGCTTCTTGTTTTCAGCTTCCTTGCGAATCTCAACAATTTCTTGTTCAAGGTCTTTGATAACTTTTGGATTTCCAAGACGCTTTGCTTCTAGAAGCTCTTCTTTTTTTAGTTCCCCAATCTCTTCAAGAAGTTCATAATCCTTTCTTGTGTTGTTGGTTTTATTGTGAATAACCACTTTATTACCACCCCACAATTGATTAGGATTGTAAGCATAACGAGCTTGTTCATTGCCAAGGTGGTCGTTCAGCAAACGAGCATTCGCACCATCCTTGTATGTTTCCCCATCTCTTTTGAGTGAACCTCTAAGCGGACCAATGGTTGCTGTTGGTTCTGTTGGCTTTGGTGCTGGTGTTGGTTGTGCTGGCTTTGATTGAATTGCTTCTGCCATTTCCTTTGGATTGTTGTTTGGATTGAGCATTGAACCATTACTTGGTTTTACAGGTTGTGGTTCTGGATTATTGATAAGCATTTTTTTCAAACTCTTATCCTGGAAATTATTTAATACACTTCCAAGTGGGGATTTAAATTTGTTTGTTTCTATCATATAAGAAAAAATTAGTTAATGCCAAGTGCTTTTGAGATTTCAGCAATCTGCTCATCAGTGAGTGAGTCTGCTGTGTCTGATGAAACTGCTTCTGCTGCTGCTTCTGCTGCAATAAGCTTTTCGATTTCAGCACGAGCGTCATCTCTTTTTTGTTGGTTGTTCATGGCGTTAGCAACTCCAAAGGCTGCTGATGATTTGAGTGGATTGTTGAGTACTGCATTCGCTGCCTTATGTGGATAATTCAATGGATTTAAAAGAGAACCATTCACTCGATTTGTGATAAGCAAATCATAGAGTTTTGGTGCTTTATCTTTCAATGAAAGAATCTTCCCAGCCCCAAGATTGTTGAGTGCTTCCATTGCTTTGCCATATGCCCCCACTGTTTCTTCGTAGGCTTTCTTTGCAATGTCTGGTGTTACCTTACCACCAGCATCTTTGATTGATTGTAGTTTCTTTGCGAAAAATCCAAGTGATTCTGTTGAGGCTTTGGCTGCATCAAGTCCAAGTTGTTCAGCCACTGCTTTTCCTGCCTCTGCTGCACCTTTGATTTTCTTTGAGGCGTTTACTGCATCTGCTGCCTTGTCAATTGCTTTGGCTGCGTCTGCAACCTTATCAGCAGCTTTAAGTCCATCAGCAACCTTGTCTGCTGCCACGGCTGCCTTTGCTGCCTTTGCACCCTTTCCAACAAGTCCAGCAACGCCACCAACTGGTGCAAACATTTCAGCACCAGAATTGAGAACATCCCCAACAAACTTCATGGCTTCTGAATCTGCTGCACCACCAAGTGCTTTGCGTGAAGCATTACGAATATTGTTGGAAGTATCATCCATCCACTTGTCTGCCTTTGTTGTTGCCTTATCTGATGCTTCATTGAGGTGGTCAAGGAAGCCTTTATGCTCACCGAATTTTGTTCCATTTCCGAGAGTGAGTGTGTTTGTGATTAAATCTGTACCACCTGCAACAAGGTCTCAGGCAATGTCTGCTGCATTCACTGCGGTGTCAACGGCAAATGTTCCAGCCTTTCCAACGCCTTTCGCCAAACCAGTACCGACATCAACAGCACCCTGCCCAACTGCCTGTACCAAATTTTTAAGAAATCCACCGATGTTAGAACCAATGTCTTTACCAATACTATTTTGTGCCATATAAGAAAAAAGTTATTTAAGTCCAGCCGTTTCATTCACAAGAGGTCTGAACTTGTTTGCATATAAAAGAGAAGGTCAAATACAGAAACGATTGTATCCATGATAACAAAATGCAAAGTATCTTGCTGATTTCATTATTGGGTGTTGTATTCCAATAATGTTTCCATTGTATTCAACTTCTGGATTGTCATCAAGCAAATCATCAAGGTCATCATCATTGTCGAGCCTTGTGTCGTCAAATGGATATTTATTCATTTCTATACGCGACTTTTTGAGTTTTCCCATTTCCTCCCAAGAGAAATCAAAGTGAAGATTTATCTTTTCCTCTATAAGTCCAAAGATGGTTCGTAAGTGGATTGGCATATAGATTCAGAGAAGAGGATTGTATGAGAAATTTACTTCTTGTTCGAATGGTCGTTCATCATCAAGATATCCATCGAAGACGGCAATGCCATCTTCCGAGATAATATATTTATCATAAATATTGTATATCTCTCTATCGAATGTATGAATAAGCCAATGTTCAAGTTGTTTGTCCCATTCAAAGATTGTTGATTTTCAAGCTTTCCTATGAATGTAGGAAATAAATCTGTCATGAGCATTAACGACAAATTCTCCTCACTCAATGTCCTCAAACAATCATCGAGAGTTTGGAAGTGCGTTCTTTGCCTCCACATTAAACGATGTACCATTTGTTTGATTGACAATAAGTTTCATGAGTTCTTTGTCTTTTTGCATAACCTGTACTGAATTGTCTGTAAATATGTACGACTTTTTAGAATACGGCTCTGCACTATAATCAATATCATAACCAACATAACCAATAGTATTGAGTGTACTATTTGCTGCTGCAAACATTTTATTTGTGTTCGCAAATACCATTAATGATTTCCCAGTTACAAAGAGTGATTTCCCTTCATCTATTTGGAAATTGTCCAAAGGATAAAAGTTTGTGTTACTATCTAGATTACTTCGAGAGAAATACAAGTGATTCTCTGTGAGGGCAAAAATATTTCCATCATAGTTGACAATATCCCTCACTGGTTGTTGTGTTCGCATAAGAGAAATGGTCTTCCCTGGATTGTTTCCATTGAGTACCACCATAGATACTCCTTCCTTATGCCCAACAACAACAGTCTTTCCAGTCTTGCTGTATACGTCAAATGTATCTCCAACCTCTGGTATTGTACCACGAGCGGTTGTACCAATGATATATGCATTGCCATCGAAGAGATACACACGATTCACAACGCCTTTTAAGCTTCCACTTGTGAAGAGAATATAATCGCCTGGTTGAATGCCTGTGGCATTGCCCACTCCAAACTTCACATAACCAGCTGAATATCCAGGCAAGTCTGGGAAATCAACGCCACCACTTCCAAGTTCTGGTCTTGATACAGTACCACTTGTTTTCACTGCACCATATGGTCAGCGACCAACTACCATCCTTGTTGGCGAATTTTCATCTATTGGAAATCCATCTAGTGTGATGGGAATGAATGTATTTCCATCAAGGATTCAAAGCTTGTGCTTATCTTCATCCTTATAAAGAAAAATGTCATGCCCTTGTATTCGCTTATAATCTAGAAAATCTTTCTTTGGGTCTTTGTGTTTGTACTTTAATCCCTTTCTCTTATCAAGAAAGAAATCTGAACCATAGAATCATTTCTTTTCATGTGGGGGCTTTACCACACGACAATTGATAATCTTATCATATTTCTGGTTAAGCGTACCAGCCGTTAATTCATAAAGAATATTTTCCATACTACATATGGGTTTTTAAATGATAAACATCTGTAAGCCCATCCTTATTTGAAAGATTATTGAGACGAGTGATACCATGAGAGAAAAAATCAATTGTTGCCCCTTCACTTTCTGTAAGATTAATTGGGGAAGCCCAATCATAGATAAGCTTAATAAGAGCTGGAATATATCGAGCTGGAAGTGGAATTTCCTCATTTAGCTTTTGTGTATCAGTAATCCATTCATAATCTCGAACATAGACTACATGAATTTTGGTATGTCTTTTATTCGTGAGGATTTGTTTACCTCTAAATTTAAATTTATTATCACAATCAATGAAGTAGAGTTCTGGTATCATATCTTCGCCACTACATTGACAATCCCCACTTTTCAATGCTTGGACTTTATAGATTGGATATTTTGTTTTAAAACGATGGAACTCTCCGTCTTCTGTGAATGTGTCAATGGTTTCTGATTCATACATCACAACAGGGTCGTCTGTTGCAAAGACATCTTGAATTGCCAAATTCGTATACAAAAGCATACGTTCATTTGTTGCAAAAGCATCTCCACCTCTGGACATGAAGAAAGGTCGTACCATGTTTATAATTTGATTGTATGTAGGATTGTGAGAGTTTTCCTGACCAAACATAAACTGATTGTTATAAAATAAAATCCCTAACATTATTAGGGATTTGTTTTGTAAAATCAACTTTTATTTTTTTCATTTTAAGGCTTCATCAAAAGACCATCATCGTTTTAATCTTCAATAAAATGTTCTTCTATTTGTTCAATATTCTTTACATAAATCAATTAAAAATTTTCATTTATATTTTTCTGGTATTTTTATATTCACAGAAGTATTATTTAATTGTTCTTTTTTTGTAGCCCATCTACAATTCTCTTTACAATAATGTCAATCATTATCAATTCTATCAATAGATATATTCTTATCTTTTATTAATCATTCAAGATAAGATACATACATATCTTCTTTAAATTCCTCGAACGTATTCCATAAACATTTAATTCATCTTCATCCATATCTTTCATAATGCTTTGTTGTTTTTACATTACATCTATTATACATTCAATGATATATTTTATAAAATCTATCATTATGTAATCAATGGGTTATTAATGGATGAACTGATTTTTTTAACTTCTTTTCCATCCAACTTTGTAATGAAGATATTTTTTCTCAAAAAGGTCATTTTAATAATACTATTCTTTTTCATGATGAACTTTTTGGTAATTCTTTTATAAGTTCATATTCTCAATAAATATCTCATGGATTAACTATAACTCAATTTTTTCTATAATTACATTTACCACATGTATTTGGTCTTGTTAATTTTCTAATATCATCAAGTTTTTTAATTGATGTTCATCAACAGTTTAAACATTCACATTCAAAATATCTTCTTCAATTTTTTTTATCAACTTCACGAATGATTTTTGCCATATTAAAAATATCTCATTTATTAATAATTGCTAGTTTTGCCATAATATAATAATTAAAAAATAGTAGGACAAAAATATTATATGTGCAATTGCACAAAAAGCAAATTTATTTTAAAATAAAAAAAGAAATCCCATTGTTAAGGGATTTCTTGTTATTAAAAATTTGTTATTTTTTGATAAGCGTTCGCATAAGACTGACCAGCGAAGATTGACGCTAGTGTGATTTGCGCTGTATATTCAACAATGTCAACAGAAGTCTGTGGCATTTTCAAGATTGAGTATCCAGTAGGATTTGTTTTCACGAGCGCACCAGCTTCATTCACTGTGCTATTTTCAGGATAGCGGAATGTACATAGATGCTTAGGGAAGATATATGCTACTGATTTGTTTGGTTCAAAATGACAAAGAGTCTTTGACACAATGAAGCTTACATTCTTGAAGTAAGGAGAAGAGTATTTAGTCAAACCAAAGATGATTTCATCTTCTTTAAGAGTAAAGTGGTTTGACATGTCGTACATAATCTCTGAAAGAGAATTGATGAACTCGTAGTTACAGAAGATTGTAGGAACTTCTGTACCAGTATATACTGGTGCTGTTGAAGCAAGGTTAAGAGTTTCAACAAGTTTCTTTGCTTTTTCTTTCGCTGTTGTAATACCAGAGAAATCAATGATTGTAGAACCTGTACCAAATTTTGCTTCACGTTCCTGAATCACTGTTTCAAGTCCCTGCATTTCAGATTTAGCACCTGGAATGTTACGACCGTAGTACCAAGCGTGAGCGAAGGCATTGTTTGAACGATTGATAACCTTTGAGAATTTAGATTTAACGTAATTCACAGCGTCAACAAAGAAGCGAGACTGGTTGATTTCTTGAGAATCAAATTTCACTGAACCACCGAATTTCTGGAAGTAAACAGTAATTGGAGTTACATCCTCATCGTGTGATTCACGTTCAATCTTACGACCATGTTCAATAAGGTTGTAAGCAAACATCACTGTATCTTTTTGTTTTACTGATACGTTTGTTGTGAATGTGAGTGTACCATTTGTTGCGTCAACTGCTGAAATAGTAACCTGTGTACGAGTTGTTGTAGAACCAGGACCAGGAATAATGATAACTACATCGTCTTTTTTAAAGTAACGAGTTTCTGCTGGTGCAATACGAACTGTTGCTGATGAAGTAGCGTCAGCAATGATTGTTGCTTTTTCAGTGTATGCCGAAGCTTCGTACCATACGATTTCATTTGGACGGATTGTCAAATCAGATTCAAGAGCACCAATGTTTTTAAATGCAATGGTTTTCTGTTCTGCGTAAGTAAGCTGTCCACGTTTTAGTTTTCCACCATCAGCGTAGAAGTTACTAAGTTCAAGTCCTACGTACATAAGGTCTGGATAATCACGAATCCATGGATTAAGTACTTGAATCCCTTTTGGGGTTGTATTATCAAGAACGGCACTTGCGTTAGTGATGAGCGTTCCTTGTGCGTTTGCCATATAAGAAAAAAATTAAGATTAAAGGTTTAGTCCATAACAAATGTAAATTCTTCATCCTTTTGTTTTTTAAGTTCAGGATTAGAGTGAGAATTATATTGTTCTGCGACTGAAAGAATGTCTGCTTTTTTATCAACATCCTTTTGTTCAATGTCTTCGCCAGTGATATCCTCATACATTTTTTTAATCGTATTAAGGACTTTCTGCTTTGACTTTTCATCAGAAGCCATCTTATCCATGTGCTTAGCAAGGACAAGAAGTTCAGGTGGCGTAGAATCGTTACCGAATGTTTTGAGTTCAGCATTCTCATAAAGAAGATTCATTCGTGCAGATTCAAGTTCATCAATCTTACGAATAAGTTCTTCATTGGTTTTTTGAAGTGTACGAATGTCTTGTGCCGACAATGTTTGACCTGCCTCAGCCTTGTCAATTACTTCTTCTTGTTCTTCAAGAAGTACGTCAAGGTCCTTAAACATTTCTTTGAGGTCGATACCTTCCCCAGACAATTCGTCAATTTCGTCTGGTTCTTTTTTATCTTCCTTTGTCTCGTCAGACTTTGGTTTCTCTGTATCTTCCACAGTAACTGGGGCATCTGATTCGTTTTCATCTTTTACCACATCTTCTTCGGTAAAATCTGGTAAAGTTATTTCAGTGTCATCAGAAGGAGTTTCTTCTGTTGCTTCTTCCATTGGCGGAAGTTCAATGTCATCGCCAAAACTTGGAGAAGCGAAATATTTTTTAATTTCCATCATAAAATTTACGTAAAGAATTAATGGTTAAGATGTTTGACTTCTTGACTATATGCTTTGAGATTAATCGCAAATTCATAGAGTCATTGTAATTTTGAAACTGATTCATAGTCTTTACGACCATGATAGAGCGCTACCTCAGACCAATAGTAAGACAATATCGCATTTACTAGTTCGTCAATCTCGATAATGCTACGAGACATTAGATAGCTATTCAGTTTCGTATAGTTATCTAATGTTATGAGAGAAGGAAACATAGTTCTAACCAGTGTCTCCTGGTTATATTGTTTATATTTTTTATAATACAATTTGTCAACTATTTTTTTCAAATAAGTAAGAAACGTCAATAGAAAGTGTTTCATATGTTACATGTTAAGAATTTGCCCTGACAAGTCTCCTGGTGGTACTTGTTGCTCTTCAACAGGGATTTGAGGTTCAGGCAATGCTTGCATGTCCTCTTGTTGCATTTGTTCAATCATTGCATCAGCTTGACCATTAGGGTCATCCACTGGTGGTTGTGGCAATTCATTTGGTGGTCGACCTCCTTTGTCTGGTCCTTGTGGTGGTTCATTATTCTTGAGAATAATGTCCTCTGGGTCAAAGTCTTGACCAACAAGAATTTTAGCTACCGTATCAAGATTTACTTTATTGCCAGCATATTGAAGCAAGAATGGCAAAGCGTCGCTCACTGCCTTACGAGAATTCTCTTTTGTTTGTTTGTGTAGAGAATTATAGGTAAATGTGATTTGTCGTTCGTCAAGAATGTGTTCGATTTCCTTTCCATTAATAAGAAAGGTTTCAAACTTTCCTTTGTCGTCTAGCTTCTCTTCCACTTTCACTCCCATCTCGCCAAGTTCTTTCTTCGTATAAAAAGTAAAGAACATCATAATCCACGAGCGAGCAATGTTCCCCATCATCTTATCAATAGAATCTGTGATTGGCGTTAGCTTGGCTTTATACTGATTAAACTTCACATCAACACCAGTGGTTACACGTTCAATAGCACCTTGTCCTCCCATCACATAATTGTTCACGCCTGAACGCTGTTCGGCAAATCCTTGCACAATTTGCATGAAATTAATTGGAGCGAAATCTGTAACACCAAGTTGAATCTTTTCAATATCACTTGCACCATTAGCTCTGAATGCCTTGAAGCTTCGGAAGTCTAGTGTTCCATTTTTTCCTATTGGAAGGTTGCCTGAAATCTTAAACATCGGACCCATCACGAGCTTAATGTTATCAAGGAAAGAATTCCAGAGTGAGTTGTTGATATCTTGAAGATTCCCAAGCTGGTCGGCAACGCCATTGGCATTTCCTGTTCCAGGGATGAGAGAGAAGCTTGCTTCTTGAATATCAAACATTCCCTTTGGCTTTTTCCCTTTATAGATAAGTTGACCATTAATGAATACATATTTTGTATCCTTGGTCATATACTCAATAAGCTCATATGTTGAATCCTTTTCATACAAGAACCAATTGAATCTTCGTTCATCCAGTGATTGATAGTCTCCAATCAAATCTTTTTTTGAATTACATATTGGCAAATCAAATGGGTCTTTACTATTATATATCTGTGCAAGATGCGTGAGCATTTTCACAGGATTATAATCGTACATGGAAAATCTTTCCTTGATGAGTGTCTTATATTTTGCGAGAATTCATTTAAACTTTTTCATAGCAATTTCCTTTTCCTTCTCGTCTTTATATTCTTCGAGAATGAGTGGAAGGTATTTGGATTTAATTTCCTCTGCTGTGGCGAATGTACGAATGATTTTAAATGGGCTATTCGTCAATCCTTTCGCTCTATCATAGAGAACATCAAATATGGAAATATAATGCATTGAAGGCGTTTTGAGTTCTGTTTCTATTTTCTTTCCGAAGAAACTATTCTCTTCTTTTTCCTTAATGAAATAATCTTTCACATAACCTTTCCCTGTGATAAGGATTTCCTTTGCCACTTCTTTAAATGTTTCCCTTCCTGAATTTCGGAAATCGAAAGCATCGCTACAAAGTTTTTTAAGAACTGAATCGTTAATTCCGAATTCATAACCAAAGTCAAAGATATTTCCGAACATGGTATCAACCACACTCGCAACCAGTGGATAATCCACATTAGACTGCCAAGGGTCGATTGACGAGAGCCTATCATGGACAAAGCCTAGATACTTTTTGTAGTTCTGAATATACTTACGAAACTCGTGATTGTGAAACTCGATAAGCGTTTGCCAAATAATAGATTTTACATCATCTATTTCTTTAACAAACTTCTTATCAATTCCTTCTTCGGTTTCTATAATTTTATTTTCCATATGTTAGTATAATCAATTATGATATGAATAGTTAGTATCTATTGTATCATACGATACAATTTCTCAAAATCAACTTTCTTTTGAATAATCTTCAATTGATTTTGCGTCTTTGAGTCAAAGTATCGAATAAAAATAAAGCATCGCATAACACATCGACAATACGAGGTCGTCCTTCTTTTTTCCTTTTCCCTTATAAAGAAGAACCTCGCCTCGCCCTGATTTCATCTTGATGAAGTTTTGTAGCTGTTCAATAAGCTTGACATTATCAGAAGGGATTTTGATAAGCCTTTGATTGAGAATGGTTGCTGCGGTTGTGATAATCTTTCCCTTATTACATGTCCAATAGTGATGAGAACGATTGTAATTAAGGTCTCCTGAACCAGTGGACTTAATCCAACAATCCACAACGCCATCAATGTCTTGTTCTGACACAGCTTCCCCAACTCCTGTTCGGTCTCAAATAATAAGAAGATTTGGAAAACGCTTTTTATATTCTTTGGCGTGTTCTAGCTGTGTACCATATTTAGCATTAATAAGAACCCTGACTTCCTCAATCTCTCTGTGAGTAAGATTGATAAGCACCAGTCCACAAGTGTCTGTGAGTTTCCCTAAATCAAATCCAAGCACACGCAAATCTCTTTCAGAGTATTTATCTCTATTCCCATTGACGAGGTATTGATTCACGTCAAAGACATTCGATTCCTCTAATACCACACAATATCATTTAGAATAAAATTCCTTGTCGCTTTTTTCTCTCAAAGATTTTTTTGCACTCGCAAGAACGATTTGGTATTCCTCGTCAGTGAGTCCTTGTCTCATCAGTTCGTTTTCATCAATGGTAACACGATGTGATGATATTCGTTTATCCCCAGCTTCTCCATCGATAAGCAAACGGTAGAACCAGTGGTCTCGTGGTGTTTCCTCATTGATGGTTGATATCAGAAAGAAGTTCTGTGTTTCGAATGCTGCACGCTGATGAAATGAAACCCAGAAGTCGTCTGGGATACGAGCAGCTTCATCAATAACAGCGACATCGCTAGCGATACCTTCCCCTTGTGCTGAACCAAGGTCTCCCTTGTTCTTTCCATAGTTGTGCAATGATATCATCTGAAATGTATTTCCTGTGATATTACACTTGATGATATACCTTGATTTATCGATTGTGATAATAGGTTCTCACTTCCACTTTTTGTTTTTGAGGTCTCCAAGAAGGTTTTCGATATAACGCATAACCTGTTCTCCGACGTTTGCTTTGTCTGGTACAAAGTACTTAATATCTCGAAATGGTCGTCCACCATATCCTGGTGTTGGATTAAAGAGTTCACGAGCAACAATGAATGCGGCAAGGTATGATTTACCTTGACCACGAGAGGTTGCAATCACATTGTATTTATTCCAATTGAGCAAGACTCTCTTTGACCATCCAAAGAGTTTAAACTTTGCATGCGCTCTCAATAAGTGTGTGTAGCCGAATTTATATGTTGGGTCTCCCACCTCTTCTGAAATAAATCCCTGGCGAATTTCAGCTTCAAGAATTTGGTCGAGTGTTGTTTCCTCTGCCGTGATGGTTCAAGTGTGAGCGCCTGTGATATTAATTCGAACTCTCTTCGCTTTACCACTCGGCTTACCAAAAGCAACACAACTTGTTTCTTTATTATACGTAATAGTGAGAGCGCTCGATATATTACGTAAAAGAAGATAAGTGATGTCGTCAATCAATCCTTCCTTTGCAAGTGGACCGAGGTAATGAATGAAGAATTCTTCTGTAATGTCTTTCCCCTTCTCGTTTACTGGCAAGACGGTAATAAACTGGTCTGACTGAAATAACTCATGAATAATCCCTTTATCTGTTTTAAAGGAAATAGATTCATAGCGTGTTGGTTTGTAGAGATTAAAATATTTTTCATCAACAACACGGAACACGCTTTCCACTTGTAAGTCTGAATCATTATACATGATTTTGTGGTTGGCTTGTATGTATCCCCTATCATTAATAAAAGAGCCTGCAAAATTCTTACAGGCTTTATTTAAGTCTCTTCCAAATCAGTCAAAGCTAAACTGGTCAAGTGTTTTCATAATTATTAATATTCTAATGGTGTATCTTTTTTAGGAACGTTATTAAAAATAACATTGGTTTGTTGGACATTCTGTACTTCTTTCACTTTGTTTAATTGTAACATCAGTTTCAGAGTTTCGAGAACTGTTTTGTTGTCCCTGTACCTCTCTCACGAATTCGTTACAATTATTGATTCGTTAATCAGAGAGTCAATAATGTCCCAATACTTGTCGGCATCATAGCCACGAGCTATCCCCGTGGCTTGTAATGCCATTTGCATGTTTCAGCTTTCTTTCATGATTTGAAGCATGATTTCTTTTTTATCATCAGCTTTAAGTGCTGGAAGCTTATCACTCATAGTTGGAAAATGGTAGATTAGGTCTTACTCAACGAGAATAGTGTTTAGGTGGCTTTCTCATTGCTTTTTTTGGTGCTACATTGCCTTTGGATTTCTTTGGCTTTGTCGTACGCATTTTTGTTACCTTTGGTCCAGACTTATATTCTTTATTCGATTCCTCTTCAAATTGTGGTTTCGTATAAGAATTAATCTTGGCATTGATAAAATACTTTGTGTACTCAATCATCTCTGGCATTTGGTGTTGGCGAATTTGGTAGTTGTATGGATTCGCCTGCTTGATATATGGTGCTTTGCTTGCCTTCTCAATGTATTCAGCTGGATTTGCTGCCACATGTTCTTGCCCACTCATATTCTTTCGCATGTTGTCAAACTGCTTTGAAAAGTTTGGTCGTTGCCCAGAGAATGCTTTGCTTTGATATTTAGGTGGATACTGCTTAAATCCTTTGCGATAACCTGCATAATTATTTACGGAAGTAGTTGGACTTGTGCTATCATAATCAGAAGCTTCACTCGAAATCTTATACATCCAGTTGGCAAGAAGTTTCTGCCCACCCTCAGTCATTTCCTGAAATTTCTGATTGTTTGAGAAGTAGTTATAAGTCTTCCCCATTCCATAAATCATTGCTGCCTGGTGCGCAAGTTTTTCCTTTTTGTCTTTCCATGGAAGGTCTTCCATTTCTTTGAGGTGTCCAAGCATAATCTTCACTGACGTTTCGTTTGATGGAAATCCAGAATATGCAAGAGCATATTTTGTACGAAGAGAAGCAACCGAAGTATCTCCTTCTCCCATCACACGATGTACAAGATAATCTGTGTGCATAAGCTTAAAGAGATTATCATCCATGAAGTTTCCAGCCCTGAAAGTATTTTCTATATTTTCCAAAGTTTGTCAATGATTTTTTCGAACATCCATCTGAACAATCTTGTTGACTGTTTCTCTATCAAGATTGAATTTGTCTTGATACTCCAAAAGAATGTTACGCTTCAAATCCAAATCCTGTTCATCGTTCAGCTTCTTGTATTTTTCCCCAGGCGCTTTTTGTCCAATCTCTTTTGCAAGAGCTGAACGTCTTTCATTATATTCTTTATTGAGAATATATGAAATCATTGTTGGTGTTGAAATGTTTAGTCTCATTTGCATTACCACCATTTGCTTTAAGTCGCCTCTATCCTTGTCTGGATATTTTTTAAAGAGGTCTTTGAATGTAAGTCCTTCCTTTGCCAACTCTTCATCAATTCGTTTCTCGACAAGTGTGGCAAGATGGTTCTCATCATACTTCTTTCCAGTGGTTGTGTTGATAAGGTTTCGACGACCATCTTCCTTCAAATCAAAGTAATCCTTATTAGTAACCACATGTTGCCATAGAGTTTTCACACGATTCTTGTCATCATCGGTAATGGTCTTCCCAGAACCAAGAAGAGATTCAAGCTGATATTCTTGACCAATACTTCCACCAGTGAGAAGCTTTTCAAGATTAGGATTTGTTTTGTGAATGTGTTCATTCAATTCTTTCGCAATAGAGATGGCAACCTGATTATTCATTGACTTGTTTGAACCAAACAAATTGTTGATAAGGTTTCCATTGTTGAATGCTCATTTAAGAAAAAGAGACAAAGCATCATCGTCCTTGAATGAAGCGAATGATTTTCCAACTGTAAGGTCGTTGAGTAGGTCTTCCTCTTTTGTGTTTGCACCAGTGGCAAGAACCGCAAGATTTGAATTCCCCATAATTGTATTATGAAGGTCATCCATTCTTTGCATTGCATTGAATGTCATAAATCCTTGGTAATGTTTTTCCACAGCATAGTAGAAAGCATCGACCATACTTGCTTCCTTCCCTGTTTCATCAGCAAGTGCTTTGTCTGCCAAATATTTATGATACATTGTCTCAACAAAATTCGCTTGTTTAAGAAGACGGAATGTTTGTTTGTAAATACCATAAGCTGTGTATCCGACCTGGTCTCCAAGCCCATCGCCATATTCCCCAGCTGTATCCCAATTTTTAAGATGCTTTTCAAAGAGAATATTAAATGAAACAAGGAAGTTGTTGTATGATTTTTGGAAGTTCATGAAGTCGGTTCTGTCATCATTGTCCTTTTCATATTTTTGGAATTTCATCCAAATACCACCAACATACAACATTTGTTTCATCGCCATCGCATTGTAGGCAATCCAATCATCAAGGTGTGCCGAGAAGCCACGAACATCGCCAAGGAATAAACGCTTTAAGGCTGTACCAATGGCTGCTTCCTTTTCCATGAAGTGAGAAGCTTTATGGAATGCCCATCACATAAGATAAGAATTAGAACGCACCAAGAACTTCAAGAGATGGTGTCCAACATAATTATCCACAAGATTATGCGCGTTTTCAATGAGTGTCCCTCGTCCAATAGGAGAAGAAGACACAACGCCACCACCAGAGTTTACATAACGCATATGAACTCGTTGATTAAACTTGTTTAGGAATTGTGGTCAATTATTTTCAAGCATTTCATCAAACTGTTCCACGGTATAACCAAGCGCACGAAGCTCTTGCATTGTTGCCACAATCTTACGAAGCTGTTCAACTGGCAAATCGTTATAACCAAGAATATTGTTAATAAATCCATCCACATGTTCCCCAGCACGCAAGATAGTTTCGTCTTTGATATTGAGTTTACCATTGCTCACAACGTTAAGCGCTTTGTTGAATCCTTGCAATGCTCACTCAATTCAGCCTTTTGTGAGTGCACCAATATACTTCTCTGACCAACCTGGTCGTAGATTCTTTCCGTGTCCTGTACCAAATTTCAGCTGGTCTTCCATTTGCATAATATTGTACTTGTCCATGAGTTCGAGAACCTTTGAAGCTTCCTCCATGTTCCCACTCATATACGCTCGCAATTCTGTCCAGTTTGGGAGAACCTGTGCAAATCCTGAAACAATGTTTGTCTTATGCAAGAGTGTAGCCAATGTTCCATAGGTCATGTTATAATGCAAAGTTTGCAATGCACCAATAATCTTTTCATACCATTCTGGTTTTTGTTTGAATACCACATCACGCATAGACTTCTTCACAAAGTTTGTGATTCGTAGTCCCATCTTATCAGCATTTGCTTGTAGCTGTGCCAAGAAGTCTGCTTCTGAATTTATACCAGAAAGTTTTAAAGCGACCTGTGGGTCTCCCTTCATGGCGCTAAACATATCATTCACAATAGAGAAGTCCACATTTTGATATGCTTTCACAAAATCAAAGCCCATAAACTCTTGCATTTCGCGCATTGACTGTACGAGAGGTATCATCACTTTTTCCTGATACTCTGCAACTTGTTTCATAAACTCTTCATCTTCTGTGAGGTTTCGCATTTCCTTTTGCTCAAATAAGATAGAAAGGTTTTTCTTTACGACACTCACTGAATTGACATAATACTTGCCGTCTTTGATAAAGAGGAATTCTTTTTGAATATAACGAGACAAATCGCTGATAGCATCAGCACTCAATCCTTCACGCTTCAAGAATTGGTAGATTGAATTTTTATTTCCAATCATACCAAACAACACGGTGTCGCCGAATTGTTGTACATGAATTTGATTGGCGAAATCAAGACGACGAGTTTTATCTTTATTCATGAAGTTCTGAATTGCGTCAAATGTTGTCAGAAGATTTGGCATATACTTCGCGAAGAGAGACTGCATGGTCATCTTCAATCCATCACGAGCGAGTGATACAACATTCACATTTTCAGAAAGCAATGCTTCATAAGCATGAGGGTCTGACATCACAACACGAGATTCGACTTCTGGAATGTTAAGTTTTGGAATATCAAAGTCTTTGTGTAGGATATTTGCTTCCTCTTTTTTAAGAGCAATAGCCTCTTCATTGAATGTAGAAACTTCATCTTGAAGCTTGTTAAGATATTCAATGGCGGCTTGTTGCTGTTGAATACTTTCCTGTGCTACCGATTCTGGTTCTGCCTTATGTACCTCTTCCAGCTTTGACAAATGTTTTTTAAAGTTGTCTGAAAGTTGCATAAGGTTCTTTGAGAAGTTTTCCACTTCCTTATATTTTTTAAACTTTGGAAGTTCAAGCATATCAAACGCACGATAGGTTTGATTGATTCGCATTTTACCAAACTTATCTGATTGCATGAGATATCGTAGCTTTGAATCAAAATTTAGGAACTGGAAGAGATTCTGTTCGCCCAATCCGTGTGCCACATAAGAAAGAACGATTTTGTCTTTTTCTGGAAAGTCGGCAATATCTGTGTAGAGTTTTTTCAAATCCTCATACTTTGTTTGAGATTTCATCACATCTCAAATCTTTTTAAAGATATCACCATATTTGATTTCTCTATTACCAACCTTGAATTTCTTGTCCCAGTATTCTTCGGCTATTGCTTTGAGAAGTGCTGGTCTCTCTTCTCTGGCAATATACCCAACATACAAAGGATTATCTGAAAGCTTACCAGACTTGTCAAGGAATTTCCCTACGCTACCATCAATACTCTTGAATTCAGACATTGTCTTTATGTTTTCAAGAATTTTAATAAGTGGGGCGAGTTCATTGCTGTATTTATTTTTAGCAATGCCATAAACAATAAAAGGGTCGAAATTATTTTCCAATTGTTCAGACGCTTTCTGAATGGCTTTATCCTTACCAAGCTCGGTATACAATTCGTATGCCTCGCCAATCTTGTAATTGTAGCCATTGTTATCACGTTTGAGTAATGGCGCTTTTTCTGATAGCCCATTTCTTTCAGCAATGGCGCGTGGCAGGTCTTTGTAGTTAATGGTATTATCCTTGGTAAATGTTCCAAGAATAATATCGTTCAGCGTTTCAGCCTTGAATGAATCGTAGTTTGTTGAGAGTGTGGTAATAAGCTCTGAATATTTTGGATTAAATCCAACAGTATCCATCAATCTTTCCATCCAATCACTCGGAAACTGGTCTGCATTACTTGAACCAAAGTCCAATGCTAGTTGAAGAATCATTGCCGATTGCTCTTTGAAATTTTCATTAAGTCCATCCACTGGATACTTTCCTGTAAAGATTTCATCAGTAAGTTGCTTTCCTGTTTTGTAAATCGTTTTCTTTTTCTCGTCTTTTCCGATAGGGAATCTTTTATCATAGTAAATAGATTCTTTCCCCTTACTTGCAATGTCGTGAAACATTTTATCAAATAAGTAAAGAGTACGGATGCTTGCCGAGATAACTCCAACCTTTGATTTTGCTTCGAGTGCAATAGCACGAGAGTCAATCAAATCCCCAGCACCTTTACGACCAAGCTTTGTAGAATTATCAGAACCTTTTTCTACCTGTGGCGTTACGATATATTCATTTGGAATTTGTCCATTTCGACGAGAACGTGATTCAGTAATTAAATCTTGAATTGTTTTTCCTTGATTTATTTCATCACTGAATTTCCCAAGGTTCAGAACAGCACGAGCATAAATGTTTGAGAATGCACCATTCACATCAACAAAGTTGAAGTGGTCTCCATCATTATCACCTTCAATTTTTAGATAAATTACAGAAGGATGAGGTACTACATGGTCTGTCCCAATGTTTGAATAGTCCTGCAAGAAATCTTTGAGTTGTTCCTTTGCTTTGGCGATATCCTCCTTGGTAGCATATTTCGCATCAACTTTAAGGAAGTCTGTGTATTTGAAATCCTTTGGCGATTTTACTTCATAAACTCCAAGGTTGTATATTGATGGAACTGGATAACGATAACCAACAGCATAGTAAGGTCCTTTCCCTTTATTTGATTTTTTGAGAGCTTTTAGCAATGGCGAATGCTGGTGCACAACCACAACGTCTGGTGGAATGCGTCTATCTGATTTATAAATAAATTTTGATTGACCTTCCTCCATTGGTCGACGAATAATCCTATGAATTTCAGACACAAACATTTTTGTTTTATCTTTAAGGATATTCATGTTCCCAATCCCTCCTTCTAAAATAGAAGAAAGTTTACGCATCATCGCTGACATATCATCAACAGAGAGATGACCGATTTTATAATCAGCAATGCTCTGCAAATATTTCTCTTTTGCTTTTTCAATAAGCTTTCTCTGTTCTGCCGTAATTTCCTTTTCGTATTCAATAGGAAGTTTCACAGAAATTGATGATGACAGAGAGACTTCGTTTGCATGTTTGATAACATCAGAACTCGCATTCTTAAAGAATGAAGTATCTGTGTTCTCAACATACCCAAGCACTCGACGTGGCTTTCCATTAAGCATAACAAATTGCTCATCATCGAATTTCTTGTATACACCTTTAAGCTTGTGAGAATTCTCCCCAACAAGAACAATGTTTTCAGGATGTGAAGTTTTAGGCAAAACCTTTTCTAGCTCTGGTGTAAGTTCAATATCACTACGATTGAAGAGCGTCTTTCCGAGGAATGCTTGTTCTGTAACCTTGCCAGTTTCCTTGTCCGTATAAGAAGAAATGCCTTGATAGTGGTCCTTGAATGCAAATATCTTTCCTTGTGGAATGTTGTTAATCTTTGCACGTAGGTCAAAGAGATTTGACGAAATGTATGAAGTACCATCTTCAAGCCCAGTATCATATACCGCTTCTACATAACGCTTCAAACGGTCGAAGATAATCTGGTTGTGAGCTGTTGGATTTTCTGGATTATAATACTTATTAACCACTTCTTGATAACTCAATCCGTTTTCAAATCCATAATCCCCAGCTTCATGGAATTCTTTAAAGATTTCTTCCATCCAATGTTTCTCTTCAAACTCTTGCCAATTCAATTCAGACAAATCTTTTTTAATTGATTGCACCAAATCGTTAGCACCAGCCTCCTGAACAACCTCTTCAAGAATCAATGTTCGTGTTGGCTGAACCACAGAATCAAAAGTGTTTGTTGTTGATACGAGTGCGGCTTCACGCTTACGAATATTCTGAATAGGGATGATAGGTTCTCCGATTTCCTGTATCCAGTTATCAACCTTATCTTGAAAATCTTCTAGTGATTTAAAGCCTTTGATAGCATTTTTAAAAGCACTGAAACTTCCGTTCTTATTCATCCCCATGATATCAGCATATTGATATGCGTATATTTCTTTGGCAATTTCTGTGAATTCAAAACGAGAAATGCCTTTTGGAAATTCAATGTCTTTTGGTGGCGTATAGAATCCAATAAGCGAATCCTTGTCGCCAAATGAACCAATGAATACCTTGTCTTTAAAGCCAGGGATTACTGATTCAAACTTATCCGCAAACACAATGGAATCAGAGGTATTAAACATTTCCTCGAAAGCCTTAGCGTTATTTTCTGGAAGTGAAATTATGTCGTCGTAAAGCTTCGCGAGATGGTCTGCCTGTATTCTTGCAAGCGTTCCCATGGTGTTATAGCTAATACCATTCGCAAAGTAAATGTCCATATCTTTATCCAAGAGACGCTTTGCCACTTGTGGTATTTCCTGATATCCCATAGGCTTTCCTGTGTAGACATATCCTTTGTTTGCACGCTCTACATTCATCCATACGAAGTTTTTATTATCCTCCATATGTTTAATCTTCTTCATAGCGTTTAGGAAAGAACGACTTTCCGCTGCCTGTTCGATAATATCATCAATCACATTTTCAGAAAGATTTGTCTTATAAATAAGATTGCCAAATATTTCTTTGAGTTTTTCTCGTAAAACTTTCTGTGGTTCGTATGAATCAATATTATCGTTGGTTGCTGTGAGTGAGTCAATGAATTCTTTAAACTTTTCATTGTTTACTCCTTCCTTATAGAAAAGAGATGGATTGCCTTTAAAACCAAAATGCTTTTCAAACGCCTCAGTAATTTCTGGGTAGTTATTTGTTTTTGATTGATTAATCAAAGCACGAAGCCCACGCATGATAGGATTGTTTGCTTCTGCTCGAATGAAATCATCATTGTATACTCACGCCATATCAGCAAAGTGTTTTTCAAGTTGTTTGAAATCAACAAGATTTACCTCTTCACTAGAATATGGAATAGCCCTGAAAATATCTGCAATGATTTCATTCATTCTTTTTCCATAGTCTATTTTTGTGTGCTTGTCTTTCACAGCTACAATACCAGAAATATTTCCAGCATTCTTTGCTTCTCGAACTTCCTCCATGATAGATTCAATAATTTGCTTGTCTCCATCTGGAAGTTTCACAATCTTTTCTACCTGTTCTCGTGAGGATTCTAGTTTCTTTGTAAGACTTTCGAATTGTGATTTTGTTCCAGTGAGAACATCGGCTGCAAGGTTTTTTGCCAAGCTTACAATATGTTCTTTGTACAAATCTTCAATTCGAGAATTCATTGTCCCACCAAAAATAGAATCAATCTTTTCAATTTGTTTACGAATTGATTGAGACATTTGAATATGCTCATCAATTTGTTTTGTGAGTTTCTGAATCTGAATCACATCGGACATTTGTTCTCGAAAATCTCGAAGCTTACGAATGTTTTCCTCAATTTCCAACTGCTTTGCGAGAAGGCTTTCACGATTAAATTGAATTTCGTTTTGGATATTTCCTTCCAAAATCTCTTCAATTCGTTTTACTTCCTCTGCCATTGCTGGAGATTTCTTGAAATTTCCAGCGAGCTTCTTCACGTAATTATCATCGCCATATAAGATAATATGTGTGAGAGCTTTCCACTCGTCTGTCTTCACATTAAACTTATCAACATTTTTAAGGAACGCATCAATAAGTTCTTTGTTCTTTACATAATTGTGGACAAAGTTAAGGATGAATGCACGAGTGAGATTATTGTGTTCTGAAATCGTATGACCAAAAATATTCATTAGTGTTGAAGTGATTTGGTCTACGTTTCCTTTTGCACGGAAGATATTCATTGAAGCAAGATAGTTCTTCACTGAATCATAATCAAGCTTACCATCCTTGAAAAGACTATTGCCATTTTTCGCTGTTACAATACCACGCGCACGAAGAATCCCTTTTTCAATATCAAACTTTCCTTCTGCGTCAAGCCCCTGTTCGATAATTGTTTTATGAACATTTTTAAACTTTTCAATGTATCCAGCAAAATTAAACACTTCTGTTCCATCTTCCTTTTTTACAATGCCTGTAATTTCTTTCATGAAATCTGGATTGTTGTATTCTTTCCCAAAAGAAAGATACATAGCCGCGACAATCTGCCCTTTTTTATCTTTGAATGTGCCATGAGAAATATTAAACTTCCCATCCTGGTTTTCAAGAAACTGAATGTAGTCCCTAATATCAACAGCATTATTTTCCTCGTTATACTTCTTAACCATCTTTGTATCCATAAGGCTATTGATATCATTGATATGTGTAAGAGTATCCTTGCCAAAGAAAGATTCAAAAGCGTCTTTCACAATAGGCATAAGGTCTTTAAGAATTTCGTTTGCTTCTTTTAGGTCCTTTGCTTCACTACCGAGTTTGAGTGTAACCGTACCAGTACCAAAGACAATGTTCTTAATGGTGTTTGAAACTCCATCCACTGATTGACCAATGGCACTATCAGCAAGGCGGTGTTGATTTCGTTGAATAAATTCTTCAATCGATTGATGAAATGGTTTCATGAAATGATGACCAACGACATTAATATTTTTATCTTGACCAAGCCTAATACTAAATTCAGCCTCTTCATCAGCGTCTTTAAAACGTACTTTGTTTTCACGAAGAATCTCTGCCCAATCTTTCCCCACCATTGTTGGCAAATCGTCAATAGCCACTTGCATGGTTTGTGATGGATTTGAGAGATTTGTGAGTGTAACTGCTTTCTGATTTTTGAGGTATGTGTATTTAGAATTAATAACATTCAAGTTTGAAATGATTTGTCGTGTGGCTTCTTGAATCTCTGGCGAGTATCCATTCTTTGTTTTGAAAGAACGTGCGTTGTCAATCAGTTGCTTTGTGTTGTTTGCAAGCTCCACATAGTCTGGCGATTTGAGAGAAGCCTCCTCAACCTTGTTTCCTTTGTAAAGTCCACCATCTAAGAAAGAAACAACATCCTGCATTTGTTTGTCGAAATATCCAGAGAGTATTTCTTTTTTCTTTGGGTCAAGTCCTTCGCTATGAATGGTTTCATATAAAGAAGAAATGTTGTTAAGCTTTTCAGTAGGAATGTTTTCCGCGTCTGAAATCTTTAAACCAATCCCTCGCTCTGTAACCATTTCTTTAAGGCGAGAGTCTTCCATTTGTTCGAGATTTGTTTTGATGAAATTGTGGAATTCTCCTGGTTGTGTGAATGTCTTTTTCACAATATCATCAGTGTAGAATTTAGAATAAATCTTTTTTCCTTGTTCGAGAAGCTGATGTGCTTGTGTTTCAGTGGATTCAATCCCTTTATGTGCAAGCCCCTTCACAAAATCTTTTGCCACTGCCTTGTCTTCATTATTCACAAGAAAGCGATACATAAGACTATTCATGGAAGAGTTTGTTGCTTTGGCTCAGGCAATTACTCCTTTTTTCCCCACCTGAAAGCCTTTGGCAAGTGCTGGCACAACAGACATATCAAAGAAGAGATTTGTAACCATGTTGAGTGCATCCTGATTTGCGCCAGAGATTTCCCCCATGGCTGTATCAATAATTGGGTCTGACACTGCACCTTCAATCATTGAAGCTCTTGCACCTTTGATAATTGCCCCTGCACCATTCGCTGTTTTCCCAGCCCAGTATGTTGCTGTACCACTTGGGAATTTAGCAACAAACTTTGTGGCATCAAAGACTTTATCCATCTTGCTTAATGCTTTTGTAATCTTATCAGCGCCTTTCATGCCAACAAGAAGCGACCCAATTTCGTCTGGATTGTATGCAATCATTGAACCAAATTGTTTAAGCGCATCAGTGTTTGCATATTTGATAGAACGATTGTCCTGACGAATTAGTGTTGGGATTCAATCAGCGTCTTCAACATCGTATGTTTTTTTAAAGAACTGCTTGATAACATTACCACCAGCGTTGAGGGAATTAACCCCAGCACTCAATATCGAATCAATATCATCGAGCTTAATGTCTTGCATTGCTTTGAGGTTTGTTTCCTGGTCAAGAGCGACAGTAAACATTTGATTATCACGAATGAGTTTTTTATTCTCTTCCGAAGTTTCAGCCCAAAGTTGTTTTTCAGCACGAGACAACGCTTCCACATCGTCAATGTCTTTGTTTGCTTTTTGAATACGAGCCTGCAAGAGGATTGCTCTTTTTTGAAAATCAGCAACGGCATCGTTTGTTTTCTTCAAATGCTGAACGAGCAAATCTTTATGTGGCAAATCATCCATCCCAGCAAGTTTATACAATTGCTGTTGGCGAGTTACATCTTTTTCAATGAAGGCATCATGAATTGCCTCAAAGCCTTTAAGGTTGGCAAAATCTTTTCCATGGCTTGCGAAGAATGCCTGGTGCTTTTCTTTGGAATCATCTTCAAGCTCTTGCAAAAATTTAAGCGTTTCATTGTCTTTAAATTGCGCTTTAATCTCGTTTTGATACTCTTCGTATTTCGCACGACCACCTTCAACATTATCATCAAGATATTTATTCTGTTCCTCTTGAATCTTGTTTGCTTCTTGAATAAGCTTTGCGGCTTTTTCTTGACGAAGGTTTTCCTGTTCAGCGAATTTACGCTGCTGGAAGATATCAATCTTTTGATATTCTGATTGCAGAAAGTTGTTGTAGTCGTTTTCATCTTCAACTTTCACAAGCCCTTTTTGTTCAAGATATTTTTTTCGAATGTTGTTGTTGAACTCATTAAGTTCTCCAAATTCATCAGAGTCGTATATTGCCTGGATTTGCTTTTGCTTCTCTTCACTCAGTGAATTATACTCACTCAATTTTGATTCAAATTCTTTTTTATCGTTCTTTGTTTTGAAGCTCGCACCAAGCCCAATAGCATTCTTTGCAATATTCAAAATTGCTCAACCAATATCTTTGGCTTGTTGTACTCCACTCAAATTCTTTGCCCTTTGAATGAAATCATTTTCCTTATCAGAAAATTGTATTTGAGTATTTTTATATTTATCAAGCCCAAATCTTTCCACTGGACTTGTAAATATTTTTCCATATTCTCCATTGTCAATATTTTTTTTGACATTCTCTGCGACCTTGAATCCAGTGCTTACAGCTTTTTTCGCTGCGTCATAAGCACCACCAAGAAAATCCATTCACTGCTCGAACCATCATTTCTCTTGTTGTGGCGGTGTTACCACAGGCTGAGACGCCTGGTTCTGTGGTTGCGTTTGGTTGCCTTCTGTTGGCTGCAACGGATTTACCATATAAAAAAAGATGTTAAAAAATAGCATAAGTATTTTACCTATGCTATTTTATTTGTCAAAAGAATTCTTAATATTTTAGAATCCTGGATTCTCATCCCCTGTTGAGTTTGTTTGTAATGCTTGACTTTCTGGAAATACTCTTTCCTTCAAGTATTTGGCAATTGCTCCTTCACTCGTTTTGTCAAATTCAAAACGAAGAATTTCTTTAAACACAAAAATTTCTTGTTTAAATCTTTGTTTCACTTTCGAAAGATTGTTCATAACGTATTCGTACATCATGCGAGTATCTTCTGAAATGTCTGGACCTTGAAGAATGTCGAGAATCTGTTCTTTTCCAAAGTGAAAAAATTCTTTCCCTTGCCAAATGTGCTTATCCCCAGAAGCACCAGTGAAAATATAATTCACTTTCTTTTCCTGAATGTTTTCTCCGATAGAGATGAAATCCGACACAGGAACTTTCCCTTCCCAAATTTCTGGGATAAGAGTAAAGTCTGCTTTACTGTTTACTGCTTGTGAAAACTCATAAGAAAGATTTTCCAGAAGTGCCAAGAACTTCCCCTTGATGATTGCTTGATTGTTGATATAGCCTAATGCAATTGTACAATCTGCATTGAATTTGTCAATATCAAAAAGCTTTCTCCCATCAAACAATTCGTATTCATTAACATTCACTGATTTTACATATGTAAGCAATTCAAGAAACAACATGAATCGCTCAATGATACTGGTTTTATCTTTATCGCGCATTTCCTGAAAAACATGTCGAGGTGCAAAATGCTGCTGGTATTTATGGTCTGATAAAAAAGAATAACAGTCAAGTGTGAAAGACATAGAAAAAAATAAGTTAGGCGCATTATATATAAATTTTTTTTAGAATCAAGAAATTTTTTCCTCATCTTTTTCTTCGTATCAAACTTCCTGCATAATGGCAAATTGTCAAGTCTCGAACATAGCATTCACAATGAACCTTGTTTTCTTTCAGAATTTGTTTTTTGTGATATCAAGTCTCAGAAAAGGTTCTGAGGGCGAGAGAACCATCACAACATCTGACGCTGAAAAGAATGCACCAGAACCTTTAAGCATAACATTTTCTCATGCTTTGCCACGAGATTCATTGTTGACCTGTGAGATTGAGAACACAACACAATTTGTTTCAATGGCAACACGCTGAATGCCATATGCAATCTGTTCAAACTTGTCTGTGGCTGAATCTCCTTTTCCGTGTAATGCCTGAATGTAGTCAATGAAGATAACATCAAATTTTTCAAGCTCTGTGATTTTGTGAATGTCTTTCACTGTGAAGACATCCTCGTATAGATAAAGATTTTGGAAATCATCACGAATCACTTTCTTTGTCCCTATCATGATATTTTGGTAGTGTTCGCCATAATAACTTTTCGCAATGTGAGAAAGCAACATTCCAACATCAACCTCGATGGAAAAATACCCAACCTTCTTGCCCTGCTTCAAGAAGTGTGCCACATAAGCATAAGAGAATTGTGATTTCCCTGTATTTGAAAAAGCACCTATGGTATATACTTTCCCTTCAACAATCCCTTGTGTATATTTATCAACGATTGGAAATGGTCAATCAAATCAGAGTCGACCACGCTTCTTCACTGTGTCAACCATTTTATTAAATCGCTCAAAAGCAATGTCAATGTTGATGGCTTCTTTTTCTCTTTCGTTTTCAATAAGGTCGAGAATCTTTGGTCAATAGTTTCCCTGCACGAGAAGGTCGTTGATATCTTTAACTCCATACTTTCCAACGTCGAAAAGAGAATATTTTATGTCGTTAAATTTTTCGAGTACTGATTGACCAGCCTCATCAGCGTCAGGGATAAGAATGATTTTATATCATCGATTGTAGAATTCTTTAACCATTTCAAAACCATCGGTTGCTGATTTTAATCCAACAACATTTGGTGTGAATTGCACAAGAGAGAGGTAGTCCACCAATCCCTCCACAACATAGATTTTACGATTCTCCTTGTCAATGTTGTGCATGAAGACTCCTTTGGACGAGGTTCACTTTTCAATCATGAATCGTGGACCATCTGGTTTGATAGTTCTTGATTGAAGTGTAATCATCCCAGTCAAATCATAAATCGGACAAGAGATAAATCCATTGTTGTTCTTTGCAATGCCAATAAGTTTATCAGCATCAATACCACGTTTTTTCAAATAGTTAACCTGTGCTTCATTGAGATTTGGCAAAGACTCCCATTTGTTTTTGACCTGGATTTTATATGCGGCTGGTGCTTGACCAATGATTTTTAAAAGTTCAGAATTTGAGATGGCTTTTGGTTCTTGTTCTTCTTTTTCCTCGTATAAAGAAAAATTGTCTTTAAACCATTCCACAGTTTCGCGTTTATCTTTTTTGAGATAGTCCATGATGAATGTGATGCGGTCTCACTCTGAACGTTTTTCAGAAAAGTCTTTGATATATCATTGCTCAATGTTGCCACGCCATCCATCTGTATACACGTCTCCTTCGTATAAGATAAGATTGTTTCAATGCACATCGTAGTGGATTCAAACAGCATCCAAAATTTCAGTCAATGGTATCACATTAATTTGCTCGAAAATTGAAGACATATTAAAATTAAAATATATGGTATATAAAAATTATGCTCTAAAACGAATTCTAAGGGGGTATAGCGAAGAGATAGGTTGTTTTCCGATAGAGATATCGTCAGAGGATTTATCGTTGAAATTTGGGCTGTTTTTAATTGAAATTCCAAAGCTTCTTATAATTCTCTTGAATTGTTTCTGCTTGTGTTGGCTTATCAGAGAAGTTTGTACGCTCTGCCCATTTTTTGAAAGAGTCCCATTTCACAGAGTTGCGAACACATGTGTTGATACAACCCATAAAACTTTTGACTTGTTTTTGTTCTGTAATGTAGTAGTTGACCATTTCAATTGTTTGTCCAACGATGTATGGCGAATATTTTGCGAGTTTGTTTTCAGGGATTGCGAGAACGTCTGAATATGCTGTGATGATTTTTTGAATGTATTTGGTATATGCCTTGGCGTCTCCTGCATCCTGGAAGAAAGGTTTTGAAATAAGTTTATACAATTCACGAACCATTTTAGGATATTGAGGATTTTTTTCAAGTGCTTCTTCGAGAGTTGCTTTTGGAAGTTTTTCTTTTTGTTTTTTCTCTGGTTTATTTTTTAAAGTTGTCGGCGTTTCTTCGCACTCTAATACTAGAGTACTAATATTAGAGTTTTTAATATTAGATTCCTGTATTAGGTTATTTTTATCGTATAAAGAAGAATTAAGGTTATCCTGCTTTATGTTATTTCCATATAAGAAAGAATTGGGAGATTCAGTTTTTTCTTTATACGGAGATTTTTCCTGGACCTCCACTCCCTCTGGGGGGGACCCAGTAGTTGCGTTAGCAACTGCTGGGGGGGCACTGTCTTTATGTATCTCTATATTAGTATCTCTATATGGTATAGTTGTATGGATTTCGGACACAGATTTCTGGATTTCGGACACCGATTTCTGGATTTCGGATATGGGAGAAGAACCATTTTGATGAGTTTTTTCTAAATCTTTTTGAACCATCAATCAATTTTCCAAAAAGAAATTAATCAAATCTTGACCTTTTTTTGTATGACCAAGTAATTCGATTGTTTCGTTATTTTCAAAATTCAAAGCAAACCAACGTGTTTTATCAAATGGTATTTTATTGAAATTTCAAACGAGGATGATTTCTTTCTTTATAAGAGTTTGAATATTATCATCAAGAGTATTTTTGTTGATTCATGTATATGTTGATATTTCTAACGCCGTACTATATGTCCAGAAATTTCAATTAATAAAATTTCTATTCTCTTGAATGTTGGTATAAATCCAATAGGTAATCCATTCAAAGAAAATTGCTTGTGGCAAAGATTTTAATTGCATTGATACTCTTGGCGAGTATGTAACATAGTCTAGTGGTTGTATGTTCTTTTTATTCATATAAGAAAAAACAAGAAATAAAAATAGGACTCTTTGATAAGAAGTATAATTTGGTAAAAAATTTTTAACTCATAACTTTTAATATATACAAAAAATATATAGCATAAAAAAGTATTGAGATGAAAATTTTATACTTCTTATCAAAGAGCCCTATGGTTATAGGTTCGTTGAGTTTTTTATGCTGTTTTTTGTTTATATGTTTTAAAAATTATCGTAGAGCTAAAAATTTTTTACCGAGAATATAATATTCTTTTTATACGATAAGTCAAATAAAAAAAATAAAATATCCTTGACTTTTTAAAAAAAATGAATATATGTATCATTGTTTTATAAACAACAACACATGCAAGAACAAGAAAAATATTTACGACATCTTGGAAAAAATCGCCGAATTTTTTCTTTAAAAGATTTGTCTCATGCAATGGCAATCAAACATGATTTGGATGAAGAAGAGACATATGCACTCTTCAAAGACGCTTTCGAGACAATCAAAAAAGAAATTCTTAAAGGCAAGGATGTTTTCATTGAAAAATTTATCAGACTTGGAACAAAGATGGCACGAGTGAATAATGTTAATGTCATCAATCAAAATGTTCGAAGGTCTTATAACTACATGCGAATATACGCTCGATACCTTCCAGTTTTCAGAAAGCAAGCAAAAGAACAATTTGTTCAATACAATGAATTCTATCGTCTTATAAAAGAAGAAAAAGAACAAGCAGGAGAAACTGAATAGGCTTCTTCTTTTATATGGAAGGCACGAGGGTGTGTATCTTCGCCGATAGACTGGTGCAAATCCAGTCCCTTCATTCTTTTTAATTCCTTTCTTTTTTTTATATGAACGAAGAAAATAAATTCGAAAATTCACAAGCCATCCAATTTGCACAAGCAATTCAAGAAGCTGAAATGAATTTCGCTCGTGATGCGATTTGTGAATATCTAAACATCCCAACTCATGAAAAACATCCTGACACTGGCGAGGATGCATATCTCACTTTTGAACAGGCATTCAGCGAACTCGTGAAGGCTGGTTATCGTCTCGATAGCTTTGTAACAGGTGTTGATGGAAAGCTTGTCTTCAATGTTCAGTTTTTCAAGCTCTCTCACGAGAAGCAAATTGAAATCTGTCCAACATTCAATGTTTCAACACAGCCTCTTAGCAAAGAAACAGAGAAGCGTTTGAAAGAAATTCAAGAAGAACAAAAGACTCGTGGCAAAAAGAAAGAAGCCAAATCAGAAGATAAAAAAGAAGGAAAATAAAATTTCCCTCTTTTTTTATTTGCTTTTTTAAAAAGTATAAGTATACTCATTTTACATTTATTAAATAACCAAGAATAGTTATGGATGCACTACGCTCATCATTCTCTTTCTCATATGCAAAGACATATGAAGATGTCCCTGACCTTACTTATGCTCGTGAGTGAGACGCCTGCATGGACCTCACCGTAGATTGGATTGTAGACGATGGAAATCAAATAACAATAGGAACAGGCATCATGCTCAACCTCGAACCAGGAATGGTTGGTCTCATTTACCCTCGTTCCTCAATCTCAAAAACCACATACTCTCTTGCAAATTCTGTTGGTGTGATTGATTCAGGGTATCGAGGAGAACTCATTGTGGTCCTCAATAGAAATGGTTCAGGCATTCAGGATTATGAAGTTGGCGACCGTGTTGCTCAACTCATGGTCATTGAAATCCCAAAGCTCACTCCCAATCTTATAAAGAAAGAAGAGATGACAACCACTGAAAGAGGGGAAGGTGGATTTGGCTCAACTGGTAAATAATAGTATATGAAAACTTGCTCAATCTTCGACATCGACTGAACACTCGCACATGTTGACTGGACATTACCAGCCAAAAAGAAAAATAGACATGATGGCAAAGAACCAGTCAACACTGATGTCCTGGCATATCTTCTTTCTCTTATAAGAAAAGAACACACAATCATCATCTTATCAGGTAGGAAAGAAAAAGAATACTGAACCATCACTCGCCAATGGCTTGAAGACAATGAAATCCCATACCATCATCTCATCCTTCAACCAGGAAACACAGCTCTCAAGAACGAGGTTTTCAAAAAATGAAAACTCAGGAGGCTAGGAAAAGAATTTCACATACACACTGTTGTTGATGACAATCCAAAAGTGTGGGAAGTTTGCGAATCTCTTTGAATCAACCACACAAAGGTTGACTCACACTGAAACTTAATTAACTAACTATGACACAACCATATACCATCCACACTACTTATGTTAGTGTACGTAGACTCGCAAGAGAATTCATTGAATATGTATGGGGGGAAAAGCTTAAAATCTATGACATCAATTTCATTTGAGACAATCCCTTTGACTTCTTTGAATATAAAGGCTATTATATTTCATGAGATGATTGTTGGACAGCATTGAGCAACACTCTCAAACCAAAATCCATACAAGCATATTTCGACTATCTTCTCTTTGCTGGTGCTGAGGCAAAGTATGGAATGAAAGCATTCTGTGAAAAATACACTCACTACGACTGGAAATCATTCTGTCAAGAATATCATCCAGAAGTGTTGAGTGATTTGGAGAGGAATACGTAGCTATCCTCTTCTAAAAAAATATAATAAAAGCTGTGTAAGTCAGAACACATTTTCGCCAAAACATGTATTAGTGTTATCATATAAGAAAGAAAAAGAAATCAAACTCCTAACGTCGTTTGTTTCTCAATACTCTTCGAGTATAAAAAAGAACCTCCTGGATGAGGTTTTTTTGATACCCAAACTCTGAAACTCTAAATATAAATATACATACACACACGCACACATAGAGATAGGGAAATAAAGTTATAAAGATATATGCTATAAAGTATATGAGGAATAAAAGATACTGGGGGGATGGTAGTGGTGGTAGGTAAAATAATAATAAAAAATATAGTGATAGAGAATATATGCGATAGGGGTTATAAGATATAAAGAATAAGTTATTTGGGAGATGGTGGTGGGATATGTTGGGGTGGTTATAACCCTACCTCCAACTCCCTTGGTCAATTATACCCCCTGGTTTTCTACTCTATTACTCTTCTCTCTTCTCTCTAAACACTAACACTAAACACTAACAACAAATATTAAAAGAATAAATATTA
>ERZ773049.163-NODE-163-length-41451-cov-6.611412_pt1 | contig 41451 bp, 57 predicted proteins | sample MGYA00580633_ERZ773049 | MGnify/ENA primary metagenome ERZ773049 (study PRJEB29015, sample SAMEA2737991) | human oral metagenome | biome: human oral; feature: human-associated habitat; material: dental | place: China | collected 2066 ...
CACCACTTTCACGATCTTTCAAAATAATTTCTGTCCCATCATAAGGTAAGCCTAAGGCCGAAAAAGAAATAATTGTCATAGACCGTTCGTTCTCAATATTTTGCGGTAATAATATGTTTACCGTATGATGATTAACATCTTCCTCTAATGTATAACTATCCTTATTTAAAATAAAAAGCATTCTTCCTTTACCATTAGATTTATGCCCTAACATAGACCACAGTTGAACTTTCTTGAGCATATACGCCACCTCTTGCGTAGCACCATTTAAAGTATAACGACTAGGTGTTGTCACAATAGGTAAGGCAATGGAGATGAGCAATAAGATTAAACCAATAGTAATAATCCATTCCGCCAATAAAGATCCACTCTGACGATTTATAAGTTGCACCTTAACCATTGATAAAGCACCTCCATATAGGAACCACCATGTAAGGCACACCATCCGCCAAAGCATAGAAAGGGACCAAATGGGATATATCGATTACGATAACCGGTGAGTAAGAGATAGAGAGAACCAACACAAAAAGTTACGTAAAAGAAACATATAATTTCCCATGGAGTAAGCCATATTGCAATAGCAGAAAACCATTTAATATCGCCTATACCAAAGCCTTTACGGCTAATCAAACGAAGTCCATATGTAATAGTACCTACGCTGATAACACTTAATAAGGTTACTAACATAGATTGATCATTTATATAGCTATATATAATGCCACCTATTACAAGAGCCAATGCTCCTTCATCAGGCAATATATAGTAATGCATATCGATGGTAGCACCTGCTATGATGATGAGTGAAAACACAGCATACAAAGCAATGTGAGTATAAGATATTGCTTTTGATGAAACTATAATAGGCAGAACTATAGATGCTATATATACAAAAAGGCCTATTACATAATTGGTCCCTTTCATACCTTGTCCTTTCATATAACTAACGTATGTAATTCATAACCTATACAAGTTAATTAAGGCTCATTAGGTGCTTTAACAACAACAGATTTTGAAGTCCCACCACTGACAACTTCATAAGTAATAGTGTATTCTTTTCCTTTTGCAGTCTTAACATGTTCAGTAAGATAACCTTCCTTATATAGATTTTCTACTGTTGGAGGTGTATCAACATTCTTATCAATCATAAAAGGTTATATCTTATTAATTTATTTCAAATTTCAAAATACGTTGTAATAATCAAAGTTTTGTATCGTGCTTTAGCAAAACCAACATCAAAAAACACTATATTTCAAAAAGAGTTTTTGACGAATTTTTGACGGCAATAAAAAAGAGGGTAGCATAATTGCTACCCTCAATTAATTTAATCTAATTCAGTTAATCGGAATAGTACACCATTCCTAAAAATCATTTCACATCGATGGTTATTTTCATCGACTAGTGTTGCTTCAAATAAACCTTCTTCCGGAACTTGAATATCTTCTGCAAAATTGTAAGTCTTTCCATTAAATTCAAATGTCTTTGCCATATTTTTACTCCATTTTTAATACCGCACCGCCAATATCAATGTTATAAGCATCAATTATTTTCTTGCGTAATTGCTTAAATTCTTTGCCGTGTCCTTTAAAATGACACTCAATAGTGGCATGTGCTAACTCATGATAGATTGTATTTAATTCAATATCTTTATCATGATTATCCTTGCTTAGTTCAACCAAACAGGAATCATCATGATACCAATATGTTATGCCTAATAACTTTTTACTTCGCCCAATATATTTATGTATTAACAAATTAGGTTTAAATGAATACCCCAGTTTCTCGATATTGGAGATTGCTTGTAAAAAGATATCAGCATACGGCATCATATCGTCATCAAGATATAGTGTACTCATAATGTTTTCTTCCAACAATAAACTATTAGTTGACTGTTGCAAACCGTGCAACTCGGAGATAATTGGATCACCATTCCTTTACTGTGTACAGAACGCTACCACCTTCAAAATGCTGTCCGTCAAAGTGTGCTAATACTTCAACTTTGCCTGCTTGATAGCCAATAGTCTCATAGGCTTTACTGTCTAATACCGTTACACCAGCTTTAATCTTATGAGCCTTGTTTAGGTTGATTTTATAAACGTCCACCTTTTGTTTATCCGTATTAGCAACTACTGCGGTTCTATCCGCCTTTTCCGTTGCTGCTTTAGGTAATGCCGAGTCCTCATATTTGATAGCCTGTTGCGTTTGTTTGGCCGCCTGTTCTACCGTAGGGGCTTGCACATAATATGTGGTTACCGGTTGAGCAGTTTCCATCTTGGAAACAACTTGTTGTGCTTCATCTTTAGTAATATGAATTGCATTAGCCAGTTTTACAGGATCTTTTATTTGCTCCTGTTTTAATAGCACAGGCTTTTTAACCTGATGTGAATTATATATAGATACCCCTACAATAGCTAAAATAATTAAAATTACCCCTATTAGTAATGTTTTATGTCGTTTTAGGTAACATAATACCTTGAAAGTCCAAAGGCTCATCATAGACCCCTTTCTTGCATTTCTTGCGAGAACATTTCTAATGCTTGTGCTTTTTCTGCATTGAACCTTTCAATAAGATTTTCACGCAACCAACTAGGATTACCTTCATAGTTCCATGGATGCAACTTTCGCTGTTCATATGCACCATTAATTAAATCCCAATCAAACTTAATGTCATTAACATAAGATAAGTTCCAATCAGGCTCCCACCCCGGAACATATTGCATTGCCTCTTTAAAAAGATTAACAACTTCACCGGGGCCATATTGAACAGCCGCAGAGAACACAACATCACGTAATGCTCGACTATGTTTATTTACATCAAATAATTGATTAGCTAATTCACTACATGCCACATCATAATAAGCATATTTAATGTAGTCGTGCTGCATTTCCATGAATCCGTTAGGGTCCACAGTTCCTAACTCTTGCCATTTACTAATAAACTCATCGGAATTAATAGGTCCTGCACTTTGAAGGGCTCTCGCATAATCTTTGTAGAATCCATCTTCTTGACGCAACCCCCAACCAAGAAACGCATCTACACTTCCGCAATTACTTGCTAATTGGTAAGCACCATACGAAATTCCCCCACGGTCCCCCTCACCTGTCGACACAATAGCTGGGTCACCATTACTTTCATATGCCGCACTTAATTTTCCTAGTTCCATTTGTTTTGCTCCTTCCTATTTGATTCACGTCCTCCTAAATAGCCAACGAGCCCGGAGGAAATACTCATGGCCAATTCGTTATAACCATAAAGAACGGCCATTATATTAACCGCCCCTAGGATGAGGATTGTTAACACCTCACGAATACTAATTTTTTCAATCATTTAATCGCCTCTTTTACAGATTTAATAAATGCTATTAACTGTTGAATTAAACCGATCGCACGCTTAAACCACCTCGATTCCACCAATTCCAGTTCAATCATATTTTCAACACAGGATGCTAACTCAATTACAATAGGAATGAGGTACATCCCTGTGCTTAAAAACGTATCTAGCCGTCCTAAAAAGATGAATTCAACATCTGGTAATGTAAGTAAGATAAACGACAATACAAATAACCAAGGATATGATTTGACCAGTTTCTTTGTCATATCGGCTCGCAGTTTATTACTGACTAGGAACCTATGTTTCTTGCCATTGATTTCAACATATCCCCATCCACGCCAAAGTATGGCCAATAGGGTATTGGTAACTGTACAGGGCCTATTTGTTGCGATATTAAAATTGCGCACCTCTACCAAGATGCGCAATATCGTATCAACAAATACCAATATCAAAGTACAAAATATAGCTAATGATATTTGTACAAGTTCATTTTCATTTAATCCCACCATAATAGATGGTGGCGGAGCGAAGATTTCAATCATATGTTCCCTGTCCTTTCAATTACTAAACGCTTAATCCCCTTATCAATGAATTCTTTCCTAGAAATTTGATTTTCAATATTAAACCTAATGAAATCATCATTATTATTGTTCCTATATGTTGTAATTGTGATTTCAATATTTTTAGATGTAGGAATCGTTAATTCATAAGCTTTTTCTGTCATTGCAGTAATTGTTACTCTATATTTACCTTTTGGTAAGTACACATACCATCGGTTAAACTTTTCTACATGCCATGCTTCCCACTTCCATGTATTGAATCCTATAGGGTCATATTGCACATACCCTCTATCTCCATTTGACTTAACAACATTTAATGGCGTTACATTCACTGAAACCCTTGCATATAAATCTTGGTCATTAAAACGGACACGGATGTAATTACCACCCGTGTCCTTAGAATTATCTGTTAAATTGTATGTTTGTATTTGCCCATTAGGCGTCTTGGTTTTGATAACTGCCATTATTCCACCCACAATTCTGCACCGTTTGCAAATAATAAATGTCCATTTAATTTGAATGTAGCAACTCGGCGCCATTCTAACGGAAATTCAGATGAATCATTATCAAACCGTATATACATGTCGTTTGAATTTGCGAAATATAGTTGACACCCTAATACACGATTATCATTAGAATTACTCCAAGGAATAGAAATACATGTGCCCCAACATTTTCTCCCACCAATCATAACCTCGTTAGCCTCACCAACTTTTAGTCCAGTAAATTTTGATGGAGATTTTACAAAATCGTCAGGGTTGTATTTAGGTCCACTAATAATATCTACAACTAAATTACCATTTATGGTATCCCCGCTTTTCTTTACATACGTTTTTTCGGCATCTTCTTTTAACATTAGTCCGCCAGTATTGGTACCGGATACATCGTCCTCAGTTAATACTTTAAAAGTTTTGTTTTTGTTCTTGTCGTAGTAGCCTAACGATGTGCCGAGAAATACGGTACGGTTATCACTCATGCCAAATTCCATACTATTGCCAGTAGACATCTTAACCGCATGATGTGCTGCGCCGTTTGTATCTGTTACTTGCACAGATGTATTATTGGGCATGATAATAGGGCCCTTCATCTTGCCGCCACTCAACCCTAAATAATCAAGGTTTTTCAACCGTTGCATATTGATTGAGTTTTCAAAGTCGTAATTTGGGTCACCTACATAAATATCGACTTGATGTCGTTTGTTAGGCTTTTGGGTTAGCACCGCAAAATAGAACTTGCCATTGTAATAGGCAATATCTTCTATTTCGGTTTCACGGTTAATTTCAATGATCTGTTTAACTGTACCGAATGGTGTACACTCAACTAAACTACCGAGTGTTGCAGACATAATCGCACCATTCAACATGAAAGCCCCGTTATTATTCATATCCGGATAGATATAATCGACTTGGTACGTTTTGAGTTTTTTGAACTCATCATTATACAAATTGATAGTTCGCACTCGTTGATTGCCAGCAATAGGAACGATACTTACATAGGTGCGTGTAATTGGATCATAGTCAATGTTGAATACTTTTTCTTGCAATGTAATGGTTTTTTCTATTGCCATAGTATCGGCATTGATAACCGTCAAATTGTTGCCGTTTTTTAGTCCGTTGGCGATGTAAATCTTATTGGTAAAGCGATTGTACGTCATCGTATTACAATGCCCTAGGCGCTCAGAATCCGTAAATTTATAGGTCCCTACTTTTTCAAAGGTGTCAGGATTGAGTTCATAAAGAATTTGATTAGTACCTTCACCATTGATACAAGCCAGTACAAATACATTCTTTTTAGAATTGTAAGTAAACCCTTGGCATTGGTTAACTTCTGCATCATACGTAATGTTTTTCACGAATGCTATGTTGGATGCACCTTTTAACATTGGTGTTTCTGTAGGATAATACGGCTTGATGTTGGTATATACACCCATATCCATGACAGAACCTACTGTATTAAAAGTTAAATGTTCAGTCAGTTTATATTGCCCATTTGGCACTAATAAGATTTTATTCTTTAGATTATCATTAGCTCGTTTAAATGCAGCCGTATCATCTGCTACACCATCACCAACTGCACCAAAGTCTTTAACCGACACAATACCATTTAGTGATTCTTTTCCAATGTATTTAGCATCAGCTTCTGTTTTAGTTACAATCCCTTTACCGCCGGGAACGGCTATTTCCTCGGCTTTCGATGCTGCTATTTCAGCACGCTTGGCAGCATCTTCCGCCTTTTTAGCATTACCTGTACTTGCGATTTGTTTATTATCGATGTCTGATTTAATCGTGTCTGCTTTAGATATTAAATCATTAATTTGTTTCTTATTCGATTCTGCCTGCGCAGCATATGCTTTCGTATTATTTGCAAGTACTTGGGTTTTCTCAAATGTATCAGCACTTTGGATAAGAGCTGTATTTGCAGTCGCTAATTTATCATCCACTGTTTGAGATAATGCATTAATATTGTCGTTAATAGCTGTTAGCTTTGTTGCATTATCTTGCACTTCATTTGCCTTAGTCTCTGCAGTTAATGCGGCTGCAATTGCTTTTTTAGCTGCCTCAATGGAATTATCGACTATATCACGTGCAACTTGATTTGGATCTTCATCAGCACCTACACGAATTTGCAACGTACGATCTAATTGTTCTTTTAATTCTTGTAGAATCAAAATAACCTTATCGCTCATATTTTCAATATGGTTATACGGCCATTTATTAGCAAGTTCTGTTGTTTGTGAAATTGGTGTTTGTCTAAACAATATAACTTTGTAATCAGCCGATAATGGATCGCCAGTACTCGGATATGTCAACGTTTTATTTTTTGCATCATATGCAATATTTCCTGTTTTCTTAAATTGTTTACCATCACTATCTACTAGAATAATTGAAACGTCTTTAATGTCGTTAAAATCATATGGCCAAATAAAGACCTTATTCACTCCATCACATTGATATTGAACAACTGGATTGTTGACTTGTGGAATCACAATATCCCGCCTTTCTTTGTTGCATATAAAGAGGACTACCTAAAACTAGGTAGTCCTTACTTTTATTTTTTCTTTTTCTTTTCTTTTTTAGTCTTTAAACGCTTGTCTAACAAAATTGACATAAATACATCTTCAATCTTGGCATCCGTATCAGTTAGCCCTACACGCAACAATGTCCAGAAAGCATCGGTTACGGTATCACTAAAACCAGTTACACGGTTAGAAACCTGACTGAGCGAACGGCCTACATCAACGATATCTTTATTGTCACTTGAGATAGCTTGACCGGTATCCCATAATTTCTCAAAGATACTTAATCCCATTACGGTATTACCTTTATTATATGGACGTTCTCCTAAAATAAATTTCATACCCATAGTAGCTATATCTCTTACTAACGGAATACCCATGGTTCCTTGTTGTACAAATTCCTCTGCAAAAGATTTTGCAATAGATTCTGGGTCATCATCGTCACCATTCGTCATGGCTTTATAAATTACCATGCCAATTGCTTGTGAAAATACAGTCCACCATAGCATTCGTGCAAATTGTGTCCAATCCCCTCTATCTTTACCTGCATACCACCCTTCAGCAATAATGTTGTATAGGGTGTTTGCGTATGAATAAAATGGAACAAATAGCTGCGTTAATGGATTCCTTGCTCGTTGAATAGCTGCAGCGTCTTTAGTATCGCCACTTCCGAAAATATCTCGTATTGCTCGGTCACCTGCTTCAATTGCTTGTTGATTAATCCACTCAGTACTTAACCCTTCCTTGGATTGGAGTTCAGTAATCTTTTGATCATAAGCGAATTTCCATACCGGGATAGATAAGGCGAAGTCTGTTTCTGTGAGCAATCGGAATCCCATGTTATTAATTTCATCACGGATTTCAGTACCTTTTTCAAACTTGTATCCGCCGATATTCTTATCATTAATACGGAGCCCCTTTCCTTGGATGCTTAATCCTTTTTTGAGGTCTTTATCCAAAGTTTGAATGCGTTCCCTCATGAATATGGATTGTTCCATAACAAAATCACGGGTATTGTTATAAAGCTCTGTACCGTGGCCATAGAATCCTACCCCTGCATGGTTAACAGCTCGAAGGACATTACCCGCACCAATACGATATACGGCAACAGGAATATTCAAAGTATTCTGAATAGCAACTGATACACGGCCAGCCATGATAGCCATAGATGTGTTTCTCTTTAATGCTGTAACAATCTTACCAAATGCATCAAGCTTAGCCGCTTCATCCTTCCAATTATCACGAACCCAAGTCCGCAAGAATTGATAGGAATTCATTCCAAATTTCTCAACAATATAGTTTTGAAACTCTCTATTGGCTACTAACCGATTCACATCCGTCACAGCTTTACGCATAGTTATATGATTGATTGATTCGGTAATAGCATTCGGAATAACGTCAAAGTCTAACAACAATGATTTATCCTTAACTACATCTAACCGTGATTTAGTAGCACTCATACCAGTTCCTAATATCGCATTACTGCTAACCATAGTCTTAGCAATATCTTCAACTTCCTTATCAGATATACTTGCATTGACTTCCGGATTATAAACAATCGGATAATACTGACCGATAATAGTTCGGCCACCAATAGAGAATGTAATGCCTTCTTCCTTTTTCAATGGATTACCATAAAGTTCCTCTTGGACTTTGCTACGTTCTTCATAAAATGAATTGATATGATCCCATGTCCGAATAATGAATTCCCAGTCTTTATCAGTCAAGATTTCTTGAAAGGCTTTTTCCATTTCAACTTCAGTTATCTTGGCCGTTTCCATTGCCCGTTGTCGGTTACGTTCTGTCCCCCAGTTTAAAGCTAATGCAATTACTTGCTCTTTGGTTAGATTCCGCAATTCCCCAACATCGTACATATGCTTATTTCGGATGTTAAATAATTCACGTTTTCCATACACAGAAGATACATCTTTTGCCAATCTACGCATGGACACTTCCTTGCGTTCATTAAAGGCTTGTGTTGCACGGCTAATCGGATCATAAATGTATTTCACAGCATCTGGTCCTAATCGACGTAAGAATGTTTCAACCTTGAGCAATGATAAATTGCCTTTATTGATAAGTCCTGCAACAGCTTCCAACCCTGTTTGATTGTTTTGTGCATTAAATACATTTCCATTAACTTTACCAAATGTATCGATTGCTTCCGTTAATATGCCATCTACTGCATCATCAAATGTAATCGATTCACCTTTATCATTAAGAATGGTAGAGCCTTCATAAGCGTTGCGGCCATTCTTATACATGCCTGTCATTAATTCTTCTAGTGTGTTCAACTGACTCATTGTTAGATTTTTAAATGACATAGGTGTTTTACCATAGAATAGTTGTACAATCCATGGGTCAAGGAATGTAATACTTTGGTCACCTAGAATATCCGCATCAGGATCTAATGCATTAATAACCGCATTCATATCAAATCCGTCTACTGGTTCCAGTCCGTCGTATTTAGTAAGTCCCATTTGGTATGCCATATGTGCGTAAAAATAACGCATATTAGGCTCAATAGCAATAGGATTTTTAGGACGTGTCATTCTATTGAGGTTATCAAGCAGTTTAGTTCTTAATTTTTTAATCCGGAGTGCATTGTCAAACGCAACACGAGCTCTCGCTTGATTTAAGAGTTGTAATTGTTTAGCTTGTAGTGCCTCTTCCAGTTTATTGACTGCCAATGCCCTATCAGCACGCTTACCTTCACGAATAGCTTGGTTTTGATACTTCTTATACTGGCTAGCTTGGGATAAGGTCAAATCGCCCAATTCCTGTTTAGCACGGTTCATATAGTCACTGATTACACCTATTCCACTATCTCGAATTGCACGTACGTTATCAATGCGGTCTTGAAGTAAGTCTTTTAATTGTTCGATACGTTCTTGTGAGCTTAATGATTGATTGTCTAATCTCATTAACATACGTTCTTCTAATCGCTCTTTTTGTTCGATTATTCTATCAAGTCGATTCGTTACAATTGTCAGACGTTTACTTAACTCATTCTTTTCATCTTTAAGTTCAGATTGATTTTTACTTGCTTGCTCCTGTAATTCTTTTTGTTGTTCTTTTAATCGCTCTATTTCATCATTAGCTTTATCTAATTCTTTAGAAACAGAACCGAGCTCTTTATCAACCTTTGCTTTTTCTTTACGAAGTTTTTGCTCTTTTGTTAACTCTTTTTCAATTATTTCCAAATTAGATTCAATCGTTTCTGAGTTAGCATCAAGTCTATTCAACCTATCGAGTAGTTCCCAGTTTTTAGCTAGGTCTCGATTGGTTTGTGATTTGATGATTTTGGCTTCCTCTTCAGTAAGTTTCATTTGACCGTCTGAAGATAATAGCCATTCTTCAGCAATTTCTATATTAGATTTGCCAATGTGATTATCTTCAATGAATGTCTGTTTGGCAGATTCCATAGCCTGATTAATAGCTTCGTCAAACGTGAATCCTGTCTGCTCACGTTCAGCGGCTTCTAATTCTTTTAGCGTACCGTATCGAGTATTGATTAATGCATCCTTACCAAATGCGTTATATCGTTGATGGTCTTTGTAGATAGGATATTGTTCCATTAAACGCTTTTCGATATCGGCTTGAATAGAATCTTTTTCATCGTTCCATTCTTTGATTGGACGACTTTCTAATTCTTTCATATACCGCTTCATTACACGCTCTTTCGCCATTTCCCCGACGTCGGCAATATGGCCTTGAACCTTTGCTTGTTCAGCTTCATCGAGCTGTTTAAATAACTTGCTAGATTCAAATTGTTCAAGGGCCTGCTCTTTTGTGTAGGCGTCTATATCTTCTTGGGTAGCAATCATGCGTGCCATAATGTCTTGAATTTCCTTTGGCGGCAATCCGCCTAGTCGTGTCACCGCACGATAAATACGAGTTAGCCATTTAGAGAACATGCGGAATACACGTTGCAATCCTTTAGTAGGTGCTTTACCTTCACGAAGGTAAGCCTCCCATCCACGAGCAAATTTTTCATGTGCCTTTGTATTGTCAGCACCTTTCGCATCATCCCATTCAGACCACTCTTTCAACTTGTTCCAATCCGTTACAAGTTGCTCTGGGGCGTTTTCCATTTCTGCTAGGTTCTTAATGTCGTCAAAGAATACGTGTCCCATTTCATGTAGGAATGTTGACCGGTCAGCCGTTTTGAAGATTTGAATAAGGCGGTCAGTAGGACTATTAATTTGCGTCATGCCATTAATAGATTGATTGTATTTTTGAATTACTTTAATAGCCTTGTCATTAAACACTACATAGCATCGTCCATCTTGCGCACCAATATAAGTAATACCTTTGACACCATACTCATTAAGATGTACTGACGCTTGCTTTGCACTACCTAGCGCTTTTGATAATGCCAGATAAAAATCTCTACCATTTATACCACTATCATTTAATAGTGCAGAAAAATCTTTTTTATACTTACCCCAATAGCTCTCCCTATATTTTTCTTTAGTCGTACCAAGTTCTACCAAAGCATTAAACCACATGGTATCCAGTTGATTTTTTATATCTTTTATAGTATTTGGGTTTTCTTTTAATGCATTTAAATCGATATTGTATTTTTCGGACAATCTATTTAGGTTTCTTTGTGTAATCGTGTTAAGATCTTCTTTAAGAAATTCATCAAGGTATTTATCTTTGAGTAAACGGTATTCATCATCTAGTTGATTAAACTTACTATCTAACTCATCAATTTCTTTTTTAGCATAATGGTTAAACAAAGGACTATTTGTATATTCATTGATAAATACTTCTTTTTCTTGTTCTGGCAAAGCATTAATTGCTGCGTTTAAATTTTCTTTCGTTTCTTTACTTAAAACATTTAACGATTGTTGCTCATCAATCATTGTTTTAGTATCTGGTATATCAACTTTAAACAATGTGCCTTTATCAACACCATGAATTAAAGATAGTTCACTCCTATATAAATCAGATACTTTTTTATCTTTAGCAAAATATAAACCCCAACCATGAACTTGATTTCCTTCACCACTACCGATAGCGCCTAAGTCAAACTCATCAAAATTATGTGGTGAACCATGCCATGCAGCTTGATAATATTGATAATTATGTTGTTTACGTAGCTTGTCTAAATCGTTTTCGTTTGGTATACTATTATTAATAATAAACTGTTTAGTAACCGGTTGGGCCATTTGTTGCCTGCTACCCGTTACTAGACGGTTTATTTTTTTTGTATTCGCATATAACAAGTTGCCATTTGCGATTTGTTGATTATACCAATTAATATTACGTCTTGGAGTAATGGTTTTAATTTTATTTATATTCGTTCCATTAACAGTTTTAGTAAATGTAATGACAACTTGGATGTTCTCACCGCTTGCATTTATATTTGGGTTGCCGTTTTTAGCATACATATCTAATACAAGGATTGCTTCATCAGGAACTACTTTTTGTGAACGCCCATTATAATTTTTAAATACAGCAACTGGATTTGCTATTTTTTTAGGTAATAATTTAATGTCATCAATTGATATTTGATTAGCATGTTTCCCAGTAATTACTTTATGAATTATGCTCGGATCAATCATGACATCGCCGTCAAATCCTAACATTTGTAATACGAGTGGAGAATCCATTATTTGAACAGTTCGATTAATTTGTTTTCCACTCAATTGATCATCAACAACTTGTCCCCAATTCTTTATATCCGTTTCTATTTTTTGCTGCATTTGTAATGGTTGTGCATACCCATTATTATATGCACCGCCGTTCATTTGTACACGAACAGTATTGAAATAATCCATGGCTGTATAGTTACGTCCTGCCCGTCGCATAATATCTGCCATAACATCAGCATGTTGTGCCATGAGTAAGGCATTAGCTTCCGCCGTATCACGTTGTTTACGGTCTACAGTTTCATCACTCATTATGGATTTAAGTGATTGATATACTTCATAACCAGATTTAGATAATTGCATACGTAAGGCGATGTCATTATCTGCAAGTTCAAATAGCTTATCTCGCATAGATTCTAGCGATTCAATCTGTTTGAGCATATGTTCCATGTCAGCATAATGGGCTCCTGCCTGATTAAGTGCTTCAGGATTATCAGCTAATGTACTTTGCGTACGAGCAAGGCTAGATTGATACGCCATTCGTCTGCGCTCCGAATTAGAACGTGGCGGCTTGTTTTCACCTAACCATGTAGGATTTACACCGCTAGTGCGTGCCGCCTCTAAATCTGTATCCATAGCATCAAAATCGCTTGTATATTGTTCTCGGTATTGCTCGGTTAATTCCTTATACACATTGTTAAAGGTTTGTTTAATGTGTGTCGGATCCGCAAGAACTATATCAAGCATTTCCTTATCTACATCAGATACTTCATCAAAGTAGCTACGAATAATATCATCCTTAACACGCTCTGCACGTTTTTCAGTATCATCTTTAACTAATTCTTTCATAGCATGTACTTCTTCTTTTGCACGTTCAAGCGTTTTCATGGAAAGACCACCACGTGTAAAGTAAGAAGATTCTTCTAATGCCTTAACTGTTTCTTCAGATAAGCCACCGCTTAATTGCGCATAAGAACCGATAGGGATCTCAATCGGAGCATCAGCTGTAATCGCTTTGGATACTTCCTCTTGTGTAGTAAGTCCTGCATCTACCATATTACGGATAGCCGCTTGACCTTTTACAGTTTCAGCCATTTCATTGACATTTACATAGGCAGTAGATACGCCAATATTATCACCCTGTGCTTGTACAATTTTCCCATACAACTCAGGGTTTTCTTTTGCCAATTTGTTAGCGGCAGCATCGTTTTTAAGATTTTGCATGATAACATGACCATTACGGTTTTGTTCTTCCATCACAGCCATATATTGTTCTTCAGGGGATAACTTTTGAAAGTCTTTAAAAGCTTTCATTGTGCGGGCACCACTAATGCCACCACCAATTACGCCAAATCCAACAACAGCAGGTAGTGCTTGCCACATGGCCTCACCGGCACCTACGAACATATCACCTGCAGAATATGGACCCTCTTGATCATTCGATTTACGCCACAAATTATGCTGTAACTTTTCGTTTACATCTTGCAAGCCCTCTTCAAATAGTTCTGGAGCGCCAGCTTTAATAGAACTCTTGGCAACCTGTGCCGCAGTAACGCCAATACCACGATTGAATGTTTCAGCAGCATTGCTAGTCCCTCTTGAAACTGCATTAGCAAGTGCGGACTTAGGAGCGATTTTAGATGCCGCTTTACCAATAGCACGAGTGGCCACAAATTCAATCCCTGCATCAATTGCAGCAAATGACATGGCATACTCTTTCGCTTCTTCATTGAAATATACTCGATTACCTTTTTGGTCACGTTTACCAATCAATTCAAGATATTTGTTGCCAAATGACATCTTATACATCTCGTATGCCATATCAGCAGAACCTAACCATTTAGCGCCTGTCATTGCAGTAGGTATAGCAGCAGAGCCACCACTAACTACACCGCCACCAATACCACCAATTATACCGCCTACAATAGCACCTGTACCGCCTTGCTTGCCCATCATATAGATTTGACTAGCAGTTGAACCCAATACCTCTTGTAATGGGCTTCCACCATCTGGCCGTCTGTAATTTTGCAAGTTATTTTGTAATCGATTAACTTCAGCCGTTAATTCGCTAATCTTTTGTGGGTCAGATTCATAAGCTAAGGCGAAGCCAACATCGCCTAATTTCATTTGGTCATTCATTGCCCAGATACTTTGTTGTATGGAATCGAATATACCTTTTGTATTCTTGATTGATTCGATATTATTTAATGCTTGAATGCCTTCTGCTTGCGAGCCATATTTTACTTTATAGAGTTCTGGAAACTCATCATAAATATCTTGTAAAACTTGGCCACGTTCTGCACGCCTAGACAAATAGTCAGCACGTTCAAAGGCTTTATCATCGCCAAACATGACTGTATCTGCACCAATATTTAACGTCTTGGCAATTCGTAAGGCTTCATTAGCACGTAATTGATCATTGTTATATAAGAATAATCGGTCTGTGTTACTAACGAAACTAGCAGGTAAAGCATTAGGTAATGATTGTCCTAATTGACCTATCGCTTTTAATGTATTCCCCTGTTGCCCAAATGGAGATACCGTTGTTGTACCATCATCATTGGTAACGCTTATAGGTGTATTGGCGATTGTAGATAATGCATCCGCTGTACTTTTTGCAATATTTGATACAGTGTCTATTCCTTTACCGATAGCTTGTCCAACTGGCGTTAATCCACCTACAGGGTCAGATTGAACACCAGCATTAGCAATAAATGAACGAGGGCCTTGTCCGTACCCTCTTATTAACGCTTGAAATTCATCACGTTCTTGTTGATTAATATCAGCCATTTGTATATCTCCGTTGTAATGCATTGTATTCTGATTCGTAAATATCTTGAGTGGAGCCATCACGATATGTTACTCGGATATAATGATTCCCTACAGGTTCAGCATGAACGATACCAATAGCTTGGTTACTTGCACCGCTTATTGTAGAGGAATAATCGTCTCCGTCACCAAAATATGGTTTACTTGTACTACGTAATGTACTTGTTGCGACTGCAGCATCGAAAATTTCATCTTTTTCCGCATCTGTAGGTGGTCTATGATGTTTAACCTTAAATTCCTCAATACGACCTGCCATTTCTTGTTTAACACCATACTTAAAGCTACCTGCCAATGTCTTATCTTTTGGCATGACATCAGCTAATTTGTATTCATATGGTGTTAAATCAATGTTGCTGGCTTTTTTATTGTTATCGTCAATTTCAAGTAACGATGCATCAAGTTCATCATCCATAATTTTATTTGGCAGCACTCGTTCTGCATATGCTCGTGTTTGCTCATATGTGTGAGACTTTGCATACTGCTTAATCCCCCATTTTTCTTGCGCTGTCATCTTTAAACCTTTTTCGTAAATTCTATCAAGCTTAGGTCTTTCACTCGCCATTTTCCCACTCCAGTATTCTTGTTCTTCAGGAGTGGTAGCACCAGCCAATTGAACCTGTGCATATTGGAATGCACCGCTTACATCGCCATTGGCTATTTTTTGATTTAAAACTGTTTGACCTGCTTGTAGACGATCATTAATAGCAATCTTCCGAGTTTGCTCTTGTAATGTATAGTAATTCTTGTATGCTGTCTTAGCGTCATCTTCAGCTTTCTTAATTTGGTCTTCTGAATATTTGGGACTTCCACCACTAGCCATAGGAGCGCTATTCATCAAATTGATATAGTGTTCTGTAGATGTTCCATGATATCCCGTATTAGTCATAATTTGAGCATATTCCGCTACAGACTTCGCATCAACAGCACCTTTACGATTCAAAATATAATTTTGCATCCAATCATCAACAAATTCATTATCGGAATGATACATCTTATAATATGCATCACCGTCTTCTGGGGGTTGCTTATTTTCTTCACCATTGGGCTCAGACTGTGTCAATCCTGCATAATTGTGATTTTCTCTAGACAACCGACTTAACTGTCCGCCGTCCATACCTTCTGCATATAATTGTCTGTAAGCAATTTCAGTATTGATACCGTATTTATTGTGAGCATAAACAGCCATATCCCATAATTGTTTTTGTTGTCCGACTCCACCTTTTATGGCTTCTTCGTTTTGGGTTTCCATCTTTGCTCTAACATACATGGCAGCACTATTCATGCCAGAGTTTAAATCATGGCCATACATTTTATATAACTTAGCATATGTATTGTCATCATTAACTAATTTGTTGATGTTCATTTGATTAGACATCTTTTTATATGGAGTCAAAATACTTTCGCTAACTACACCACTTAATGACGATATTAGATTTTCTGTTCTGGTGGAATCGTTTTCTGCAACAGCCCTATCTAGTAAATACTTACCTGTCTCATCTGTATTAGCACGGATTTTTTCATTGATCTGTTCATCATCCAGTCCCAATTCCTTGCCAGTAGACCTATACAAATCACCCATCAATGTAATTGTTTTCATTTGGTCAGCCATGTTGTCAGACCGAATAGCAGAATCACGAAGATTTGTAATTTGATTTTGTGTAGCTGTACTTAACGCCGTTTCATATTGACCTCTTGAATATTTGGATATGTTGTTGTAATCAGTCGTTTTAGACGTTTCGACAGCTTTCGTAAAAGCATTAATAGCATCATTTGTTCTGAATTTATATTTACCCATAATTTCCCGTTGTATCTTATCTACACCGGCATTATAGTCAGGCAATATAGATTGAGCATTCATCCCTTTTCGATTCATCAGCCCATCTTTATCATCATTCAGCAACTGGTTAGTACTATTATTGAACTCATTAATAGCATTGGTTACATCGATGTAATCTTTTCGCTTATCAATTTCTTCCCATGTATTAGTTGCCTCTTGCAACGCTTTATTCATGGCATTCAGACCACTTACATTACCACCATATGCCATTTCATTACTAGAAGCTTGTGTACTCCCTTGAATTGTATTTAATTTTTGAGTGGGATCATAATTAACAAATTTCATATCCTACCTCATTCTATAGTCGCGCTTAACCGTTACTATTGGTCCTTTATCTGTATACCCCACAGGGTCACCACCATATGTAGTCTTCATCTTGCCCCCTGCATATTGCTGTTTGAGACTATACATGGATGACGCAGCACCAAGAATACTACCTACCATTGCCAAATTGCCTTGACGTCGTGCATTCTTAGCGGAAGCACGTGCGGCATTAGCCTCATTCTGATAGTTCATACCATTCAAATATTCGTTGTAAATAGCATTATTTTTATTCTGTTCCCAGTTATACACATCTTTGTTGTATTCGTCATAGCTACTAGCCATTAACTGTAATGGGGACCCTGCCATTTGTAATCCGCTTGCTCCTGCTTCAGCTGCATTTGTGCCAGCTACAAGGCGCATACGATTATCCATCTTGTCACGCTCTTGTAATTGTTGCATGGCAATTTGTTCTTGCTTGCGGTCAGATATTCGCTTATTAGCTTCTGCCGCTTGTGCTTGGGCGTTGTACATCGAAACTTGCGCTTTTGTTTGTTGATTTTGCGCAATCATCCCTATGCCGGTGCTGACTGCGGTTAAGATTGCCGCTGCGGGTAAGCACATATGAAGTCCTCCTTCTTGAGAGTAAATAATTCTAAATCACCAACTTTTACAGTTGGATGAATAACGGCCCCAATCGATTCGAGCCATCGTTTCGTTTTAATATTTGTCGTATGAACGTAATTGAATAACCATTCACGAGTTTCTAACCATTCAGCAATAACTTGATTACTTAATTTGATAAAACGCATCTGCCATCGCATATCGTTTTCTAATACTTTATTACCTAGAAAATAAATTCCATACATTCCGTTAACTGGTTCTTTTGAAATCCCGTATATGCAAATAGCCATATCGTCTTCTACAACGACATGGCTATCATAATCAGATTTACAAATCTCGGAACAGAAATCCTTAAAGGGGTATAAACGATTCACCTCTTGGACTTCTATGGCATCTATCGCCCTTAGGTTGACTTCTAAGTCGTGAATCAATTTATCTCTCCATGTAGGCTCAATTTCATCAATTTTAAAGTCCCGGTACATCTCTTAGTCCTCCGCCAATTTCAACGATACGAGTAATTGATAACAAATTAAATGGGAATGGATCGCTATGTTTTATACATATCGATGTATCAGTTGAATAATTTGTCCCCATTTTAGGTAGGATTACCGGCTTATCTCCTGTAAATAACTTATCGGGTGGCAATGTAATATCATCCATACATTCAAATGTACGTCCAACTTTACCACCAAACGATTCATAAACTCGTAATACCACTCGTGATACTGTAGCAACACGACCTTGTAAAGCACCGTCTTGCATTTGCATTTCTACAGATGGAACACGAATTTTAGAGGTAAATGGTAATCCGATTTTGATATTGCTACCACTTACATTTAACGGCAATAAGCCATCATCTGGTACAATCACATCTGGTTGTTGCTTCCCATCAATTACCACTTGTACAGTTTGACCGCTCAAATGAGGAATGTTAATACTATCAATTGCATTACTCGACTTAAACTCGACATAGCAATCAAGGAATACATTCACATCATCAGAATACAGTGGCACCATACGCTCGATACATTTAACTTTTTTCCCTTGCAATGTGCGCTCGACAAGTGTATATAAACTATCCTGTTCGCCCTCAGACACGGATTCACAATATAAATATTTACCGTTAGTAACAAAGTGCGACCACCCATATACCTTTTGTTCAGGTATATAGGTCAAGCAATTAATCTCCCCATCATTTCGGATGTAATAAATAATGCTATCTGGATCTTGCGCATACGCACTTGTGATAGTTAGATACCCTCTAACACGAGTCTTAACAAACAATGTTAAATCTTGCCCTGTATAGTTATCGGATTCATAAGAATAACCCATATCACGAACAGTGCCGCCACGTTCTTGAACGAACACGCACCGATTACCAATAAATTGTGGCTCACACGATAAGGCCCCTCGTTGGGTTTGTGTTTTTAAATTACAATTGGTAGGTGTAATAGTTTTATCACCACTAACAATCCATTCATTACCGCTTGTAAGAATAATTAGATCGTTCGCAGGTACAAGATGGCGAATCTCGTACATCTTGCGGTTAATCACCGACAAGGTAATCGAGCTATCATCTGTGATAGTACCTTCAACCTTTTCAACGCCAAAGTTTGGATAGTCGCCAGTCCGGCTCATCCAAATATAATTGGGGTTCTTATTTGTAGCAGCCACTACAAAGCGGTCTTGATAAAACGTACACAATTTAGGATAACCGTTGCTACGGCCCCAACTGCCCATCTTCCATTTAGAAGTAGCCTCGTTTTCAACAATACCATTCAAGATATTAATCTTCATTGTTTTAGCATCTACAAATTCTTTAAATTCGATAATGCCCCATGTAGTGTATGGAAGAATTGAAAGGTCAACATTACATTCACCGCTTTTAATATCTGATTGAATACGTAGCTTTGCATTTGGCTCAATTTTGCCAGCATCTGTTACGTTATAATCATTATTAGAGGAGTATGTACGGTAATCTTTCCAAGTCGTCCCATTATTGGTGGTAATTTGAAGTTTAACGGTACCAGTCCATGTCCCATGCGTTGTAAATTTCCAAGCTAGGTCTTGGTCTGTGGAGTAGGATTCTACATTGTAATTAATGTTGTTGTACTCATTCCATTTATGAACACCGCCAATAAATGACCGTTTTTCTTTTTTCTCTACTACAACACCAGTATTCTTTGTATGAACAGCAGAAACAAAATAGCCTAATTGCATGACCATGCCAACCATATCCGCATTAAATAGATCTTTGCTAGAACGAATTGTATCGCCTGTTACCGTAACGGTAGAGTTAACATCTGTATTGATTGTGTCATACGGTTGTTCCGTTAACTTGTAGGCTTCAAGTCGCCAGTCAGTATCACTATACCGAGATAATGTTTGGATTGGGTATTTGCCACTACAAATGAACATTACATCGCCTGACTGGCTGCAATTCAAATCAAACAAGATATCGCTAGTGAAAGGAGTCGTAACTTCAATACCGGTATAAATTCCGTAGTTCCACACACGAATATATTTGTCGCCAAATTCGAGCATGAATGAATTATTAGTGTTTGTAGTAAATTCAAATAGTCGTGTTGGCTTATCGCTATATTTGACTTGCCCTACATATTGGCTGCCTTGACGTTTTGCAACGGCCCCATATGGGCGAATAACCACATTCTCCGCTTCCAATAAAGCACTTTTGTATTGCTCCAAGTCAAAGCGACTTGAAACATCCGGTGATACCTCACCAGTTGTAAATGCTAGCTGTGATATGTATATCGGATTACTCATTACCTACCAACCCCTCGCTTTCACATAGCTAGATATATAAACTGTATCTTGTTTACGTTCCTTTGCGTTCATTCCTTTTGCCTCTTGAACTGCCGCTTGATACAGCTTGTATGCTTGGTCAAACAATCCTCTATCACCAGTTAATGGCATCGCTAGTGCGCTAGCCAGTTTACACTGCAGCATATAAAGGGATATAGAATCCCAAACGTCTAAATCTGTCACATCATATATATAATCAATAAATGCTAGTGGCACATCGCTCACTATGCATTTTTTGTTATTTCCAATATTAAATATGTTGTATTCCGGTTGCGATTCCGCATGAAAGCGATCGCCTTGTGGAATAACCCCTAATATCCGAATACATTGTTCCGGATACGCATATACATAATTCCACCCATTAATTTTATGAGCGGACAATACCAATCTTTCATTTTTACGTGCAAAATTCCATTCAAATTGTCGCAATACCAACTGTCTTGTTGCATCATATTGCATACGGCATTGACGGCCTTGCTCGGTTTCTTCTTCAAATGAGTAAAGCAACCCTGCATTAATTAATGCAAGTGCTTGATTACAGATGTCAGTAGGTGTCATATTTCCCCCTATATGGTAATAGAGGGATGCATAAGCACCCCTCATATTGTCACTTATTCTTCCGTAGCATCGGTTTTCTTTTTGCTTGTTTTCTTAGGCTTTTCGTTGCCAGTATTTTCATCTGGTGGATTTTCATTGCCGGTATTGTCACCTTCAGTATTTTCATCTGGTGGATTTTTGTCACCCGGTTCTGTTTCAGTAGGTTTTACGTTTCCTACAAATTCAAAACAATCTTTTCCGAAATCATTGATCACATCTTCTGGAATGTCAATTGTTTCGCCCTTATCAACAAGGCCATGCATTGTTAGATACATTTTTTGTTTAGTTGTTACTAACATAATTACACCACCTTATCGAGCAATATTCGTATCAAATGTGAGAAATGCGGTAATAGTACCCGCAGTCATATTATTAGCATTGATTCTAATAAACTTTTTCGCACCAGCCGGAATACGCATTACACGTTCTTCACCAGCTTTTGCATTTTGTGGGAATGTAATACCGGTTAACAACTTGGCATCCGCCATGTTTTCCTTATCAGAAGTATACACATTAAATAAACCTGTGCCGGTTACATCAGCATCAACACGAATAACCATCCAAGGAGCGACAACTGCGTCGCCCCCTTCACCATTCATTACAACATCAGAGTTTGTATTAGCTGTAATAGCCTTCTTCCAGAAAAATACATTTTCTTTATCAATCATCATAACTTGGTTACCCCCTATTATTTAACTTGTTGTTCGCCAATAATTAATGCATCAGTACGACGTACTGGAACGTCATTGAAATCAACAACGATTTTTCCCGGTTCTTTACCTGCTGCAGTTTGATATTGGTGACCTTTATTAAGTTGTTTGCGTAAGAAACCACGAACTGTTTTGTTCATGTACCAAACTGGACGACCCATACCAAGGTTAGGGATTTTTTCTTCTGCATCAATCATTAAGTCGATAAGGTCAGCACCTGCAGATGCATCTTTTGTAAGCTTAGATACATCAATGTTCGCAATACGAACAGCATAACGCCAATCACGTACTGTTAATCCCAAATCCCAAGAATAATGAGTTTGATATGCTTTATACTTTTTGCCTTCACCATCAAGTGCATCAACTACACCATCATTTTCCATTGTGAAACCAGCTTTACCACCTTTAGGATAGAACCCATACATAGTATTAGGGCCCCATACGCAAAGCCAAATGGAAGTCAATTGATTACCAGTACCACCTGCATCAATAAGGTTTTCAGCGGAACGAGCAGTCTTATCATTGTAACGTGGAGACAATCCGATAAATTTTTCAGGTTCAGATTTAGAACCATAGAATAATGTAGATGCCATTTCTTGGTTCATAGATTCCAAGAATGCACGATCTTCTTGTAAACGGAATTCAGCAGCATTGTTAGAAATATCCACCAATTTACGGTCAACAACTGCATAAGATTCAAGCATACCGCAGGCGTCTGTAATTTGTGCTGTTTTGGATTTATCTTGATTTACACCGCTATTAAATAAACGCCAAGTTGCCTTTGGTAAACCAGTACGAATGGTAGTCATATTACCAGTTTGAAGATTCCCTTCAAGCATTGTCATATCAGTTAAAACTTCATTGGTTTGGTTCATCATTTCAACAATTTTATCGAGATGATCATCACCTTTTACACGTTGTGCTACATCGAGCAAAGTAGGATTTAATGTTCCAATTGCCATTTATTTTTCTCCTTATTTCTTCATGTCACTATAAATAGATTCAGCCAGTTGTTGTTCGGTTGTAATTTCATGGCTGCCTTTAGAATTGCCCACGCCCGGGTCTTCCTGAACCATTTCGCCAACTGCAGCAAATACCTTAATCATGTTGATATTGTTGTCAATATGACTATCAACAAGTAATTGACGTAATTCAGGTACCGCTTTAGTTAGTGCTTCAATGCCTTTACCTGCAAGGGCTACAGTTTCATCGAATTTACCGCCTAATTCCTTTTTGGCGTGTTCGTAATCCGCTTGTTGTTTTTCAACAATTGCTTGCTCTTGCTGCTCTTGATAAGCAGTTAAGATGTTCTGTGCATACTGACTGCCGAACTTGGCTAGTTCAACAGCCTGTTCCTGTGTTGCACCGACTTGATTAAGCAGCTTACTAAAGTCAGCAGACACAGTTTCATCAAGTTCAGTACCTTCCGGGAATGCACCCTTAAAGTCATAAACCGTTGGTTCAGCAGGTGGCGTATTATCACCGCCTAGTACAGATGGATTACTACCTTCACCACTTGGATTAGCAGGTGGTTCAGCAGGTGGCGTAGGATTATTTTGGTCCGGATTCGCGCCCGGTTCATTGCCAGTCATGTTATTGTTAGCACCCATATTTTCTTCAGCCATTTTGTTTCTCCTTTTCGACTAAATTATTAAAATATTCTTGTTGCCCGATATATTCGAGCTGCGCTTGATGGTACTGTTTAACGCCATCGGTGCCTAATTTAACTAGGTCCTTATGGAATGACAGCCCTATCGAACGCCTCCCTTCGTTAAAATACGTCTCACTATTTCCAGTGAACGATTGCTTTAATATGCCCGAGCGATCCATCAGGCGACAAAAAAACCACCTACCCAGCTCTGTGCTAAGTACGTGGTTAAGCGCTTGCATATCTCGCTCTTGCATATAATCTTTAATTGTTTTCATCTAAACACCGTCCATTCCTAGCCACTGCTGTAGTGCAGGATTGCCATCATTGGCGGCGTCTGTTGCTTGTTTGGCCGCACTAGCCATTTGAGGTGCTAATTGTGCAGCCTGAATCAATTGTTGTTGCTGTTCCTGTTCAGCTTGTGCCTGTGCCTGTTGTGCTAAGATTTCTTGATATTCATCATCGGAGCGAATAATCTTAGCCGGAACACCGAGATTTACACCGTATGTATTGGCCGCCTCCTCAAAGTTGAACTTGTTGACGATATTAGGATTAGCCTGTGCCAAACTCATGATGAATGCAAAATACTGTTCAATATTAACTAATGAACTCATCTTTTGCGCTTGGGCTAATGGAGAAATATATTCAATCTTAACCTCTTGACCGTTTAACTGGTCTAAAAGCTCCTCATCCTCAACAGGTGGAAATACACCGGCACGATCTAGTACCGAATACACACGTTCAATGATTGGATTCAAGAACTCAGATAGCAACCGTTCGACCACAGGGCCTAATTGTTGGAGTTTTTCTTGAGTACGTTCCATAACTTCACGAGCCGTCATCTGGCCCTTGTCGATTTGGTCTAACATCAAGAATAAATCAGCACTATAGGCTCTCTTGATTGAATCCTCTGTTACTGCAATCTTGTTTTGAATGTCTTGCAAATTAGACTGCACAGCGAACATCGGTTCAACTTTATGTTGCCCCTCAATCTCTGTAATGCCACCCGGATATAAGTTAACTGTGCTAATGACATCGGATGGTGCTTGCATAGGAGGTTTAACGCCCAATTCAACGGCGGTCAGATAGTCAAATTCTAACTTCTGCAGCATTTGTGAATCTGGTTGAGCAAACCATGCGGCACCCTTACCGTAACCATTCAAGTCCATCGACGTATGTCGAGCAATGGGAATTGGCCATTCTTCAAAACCACCATGATACAACACTTCATCACTGTTACTGCCGTCAACCCAGTAAATGGAGGAATACGGCATATTGCGACGGCCTAACTTATCCTTACGGTCTTTGTTAGGCTCAACCAACCAATTGACAGTGAATGACTGTTGCAAGCTGTTGCCGTTGTCGTAAATATTCTTAACGTTATCTGGGCAGTTATCATACCCAAACTGTTCGACAATCTGATCTACTGTCATTTTGTATTTACGGCCAAATACATTTACGGTTTCTTTGCTATTTGTACTGATAGCATAGGTGCCTATTGGATACGATGTGAAGCGAACACCAGATTCACTATCAGCGAATATCCCCATAGGAGCTTGTCCCATCGTTAGTTCAAGATATACCTGATGAACTACACTATAGAAATTGGATTTAGCGAGGACCGCATATAGGATTTCCTCTCGTTCATCCAACAGTTCAGCAACTTGGCTATTGGCTGCTACGTCGATATTCTCCATGGTTAACTTAAACCATTTACGGCTCGGAGGCGTTAAGCCGCTCATGACTCCACTGGCGAATATTTGACAAGATTCCCAAGCTACCGGGTTTAGGATTTTACCATTGTAAGGTTCAGACTGGTCCTCTTCACCATCAAATTGACCTATAAACGGCAACTGATAGTCTCGCAGTTGTTTCCATTTGTTCACGTATCGTTGCTGCGCATTAAATAATTGCGAAAATTTCTTTCGTAATTTCGTATAATCACGCTTAACAGGCTTAACACCTTCCGTAGGTTGTCTAGCTAGTAAAGATTCCATTTCCGCCATGCTATCCCCCTAAAATTGATTTCTGACCGTTTGTAGACGGTCCTAAGATAGTAGATTCAAATCCACGTTTGAATTTGCGTTTAGTTTCTGCCATTTCCTCACCAGTTTGATTACTCATATTCGTTTGAACAGTTGGAGCGGGAGCAGGTGGTGTATAGTTAGCAGATGCACCTTTCATACACATATCAATCCCTCACTTTCTACAATTAAAAAGGATTGTAACTTGTATTAGCTACAATCCTATTGCCTGTTTCGCTTTTTTTAACGACCCGCGCAGCAAAGGTCAAGGCTAATGCATCGCCTTTATTTGGTGATGGCAACCCTCGGTCTTTCATATCTTTTTTACTTTCAAGCTGTATTCGCCCATTCTTATCGATGATAGCCTCAGGACCTACGATATCATCGTATAAGGCTTGGTCATTTGGTGGAATAGAACCACCCTCACGAAGCCATTCTTTCATCTGTCCCCACATGTAGGCCCTCATATTTATATACACAGGGTCATTACTCTTGCCGCCAAACTCAATCAATCGCCATTTGCGCCCTAATTGCTTACCGATAGAATATATCCCTGTACCATATCCCATATCGATGAATACGGCATCTGCTTTGTATTCGTCCTCGAACTGAGCAATCAGTTGAGCCATGCGCCAGTCATCATCATTCTTAGGAATAGATGCAAGCGACTTCATATAGTAGCCTTGTCGCATTACTATTTCTAAGGAGTCTGAACCAGTCCACGCAGGATCTACACCAATGATTACCGGTAGATGTTCAAATTGTCCTGGCTTATAGACTTGCTTTTGTGCCTTGTCAGCAATTTCCGTAGAGATAAACTGCAAATCTGATGCGGAAGGGAATACACCACGAACACGAATTTTTACAAAGTCAGAATCTTCACCGTAAGCATCAACCCATTGTTGCAATTGTGCTTTATTGGATATTTTCACTGTACGGCTATCAATTTGATACGTTTTCCAATAATCTCTATACTTTCTAAAACATTCACGGAACCGCCCACTATTCCGAGTAGGATTACCAAAGACACACCAAAGAATTTCTGTATTGGAATCCGTAAGGGCCCCTTCAGTAACTTCCCAAATCTTATCAGAAATAGCAGATGCTTCATCAAAGATAACCAATATCCGATTACCTTGATTATGAAGACCTGCGAATGCTTCCGGGTTTGAGTCGCTCCAAGGAATGGCATCAATACGCCAAGTTTTCTCATATTTTTTATCACTGCAAAATATTGCTGTTGCCGTGTAAGTAAATAGTTCTTTACCAACAAACATGTTGTACCACTTGCCAAGTTCCGCCCATGTTTTAGATCTCAACTGTGTATCGGTATTTGCCGTAACTACACCACGAGTATTTTCATGAGTAGCTATTGCAAATATAATAAGCCATGATACATCGGCAGATTTACCGATACCATGGCCAGATGCGTGAGCAGTACGAATTGCAGTCTGTAAAGACTTACCTTTCTTTAATTGTTCACCTAGATATTTTAAATGTTCTTGTTGCCATTCATCAGGCCCCTCCATATTCTCCAATGGCGTCCCGGGCTCTCCCCAAGGAAAGGCAAAGTACACAAACCCCAACGGATCATCAGCAAATGATGCAAGTGCGTCAATCAGCTGTGCTTTGTTGTACTTCATTAGATCTACTCCGTGCTTTTTTCATACGGTCAGAAATATCAATTTCTACTTCTGCAGATAATTTAACCTTATCAGTAAATAACATATGCCGTTTACCTAACAGTTCAGCTGCTTTCGTTTTATCGGCAACAGATACATCTAAACCAAACGCATCTTTTTCTTCGCCACGCACAACCCTAGTCAAGTATTCCAACACTTCATCAGCCGTTGCGATTGTGTTTTTGCTGCGTTCGTTCATGACTGCATCTATATATTGGCGCACGTTTACTTTTGTCAACAACTGACTAGCTTTACTTCTTGCCGTCTTTTCTGAATATCCAGCCGTAATTGCACTCTGTGTTCCGTTGGTGGTCTTAACGTATTCATCAGCGAATATGCGTTCTTTCTTAGTTAGTTTTTGTGCTAATTCTTCTATATTCGTCAATGTTACTCACCACCTTTATATGTCTTAACTAAAAATAGCAACACCTCATGTTGTTTGGTGCTGCTATACTCGCTTTCTTTTTTATAGAGTTGTCCTTGTTTAAATGTCTTACCCTTTTTGTACTTTTCAGGAAATGTTAGTTTATACTCTTCCTCGTTATACATTCGGCTTACGATATACACCTTGCAAGGCTTATCATATTTACTCCATGATTGCCTTGTATCAACCACGTACCGCCTACCATTCATTCGTAATGCGGTTAATAACTTTCTTATTGTTGGTTGGTAATTCACATCCAACACCACACAATGGCCATTGCAATTAATATCGCACACATAATAGCTAAATAATCAATGATAGTCAGTAAGCTATCTCCACGATGTTCGTAAGCGTATTTTGCTTTAGCTTGTAAGTCTTTATTCTTTAAGTCATTGGCTGCTTGTTTGAATAGTTTTCTATCTTCAAAGAATTGTTTAATTGCTTTAATCATTTCAGTACTTCGCCACCTTTCCTTTTTAACTTTCCTCGTGATCGTACACATAAGCCACATGAATTTTTACTTGCACTACCATGTGTAATATATGTTTGACACCTGCCGTTGTATTCGATTGTTTTGGCAGTACATATGCCATGTTTGTCATTGTTTAGACAATGTTTTCTATCGCAATGTATCTGTGTCATTCTTATACCCCTCTGATAGATTTATACAAAAAATGAGATATATTCACGTAGATATACCCCATTATGTGATAGTTTTATTCATTTTTATTGTGTTGATTATTCAAAACCGAAGTTATACCATTGAACTCTTGTCAATGTAACACATAGGAATTAGCGTTCCTTCTAAAACTCTATATCGTGTTAAGTATCTAGAAAACAAATATAACTCCAGTTTTCAATGATCATTACACACTCAATACTAACAACTAACTATGATGAATCGTACTTGTGTTAGGTTAAGTAACAATATAATATATGACTAATCTTTGGAGGCCCAGTTAGTTGTCAGTATTCAGTATGTAAAAACCAATTAGGGTAGGTTCGTATTTAAGGTCAATAAGCTATGTTGAAAATATTCGACCTACCCATATCAGTTTTGCAGTAAATTTTTACAAGTTCTTAACATATACTTTGAAATTAGAAAAAAGTATTATGTTTCACTCATTAATCAAATATGGTTGCGCTGCTACTCTGTGTCCGCCGACGAATTGCCCAAAACCACGTTTTCGCCCATATACAACAAAGGCACGCTCTTATATGGGCGTGCTTGTTGTGTTTGATTATTCCTAAGGAAAGAGTGAGTAAAGTCGCTTAGTGGCAACTTCTACATATATATTATACCTAATAGCAAACTATAGGTATATGGACATTGACGGACATTTGCGGACATTACTGGACAAGTTTTCGCCCAAACTCCAATAATGCCTTTTGCTTGTATCGTTTCGCCTGCTTAGTAGAGTAACACCCAATCATTTTGTATGCATCCTCTGTTGTGTTATTTAACACAAATTCATACCTCAAGATGATTGCCCCTAGCTTTTCATCTAGGCTATCAATCTTAGTGATCGCATCACATTTTAATTTTGATAGTTCATCAATACGCTTATCACGTTCTGCTACTGTATCAAGAAATCTAGCTACGCTACCCTCTAACCCTTGTGGAGTTCCACCGCCTGTTACTCTGTCTTTTGAGTAATCAATAGCACCTATAGATGTAAGGTTCGCTCTTAGTTGATTGATTTCTTCCTTAATTGATGCAATCTGTACATCAATTAACTTAACAGGTTGTAGGTACTCAACTGCCATTTCTATTAGTTTCTTTTCGTCTAATTCTCCCAAATACTTCACCTCACATATACATAGACACAATCAAGCATGTTATAGTTATAAACAAAACAAACTCAAGCAAACACTCATACCCATATTTATCACATATTCTAAATCCCCATATAGCGGATAATACATACATAAGTATTTTCACGATTATAAAATCCATGTATTTATACCTCTGCTAGTTTTGCGTATCTCCAAGAAAACACATAATCATTGTTTTCCGTAGTCCATGATGTTGTACCACTCAACCAAGAATATACTTTTCCGTTTTTATAAAACGCAAAATGTCGTTTTTCCCAATCATCACCACCACTCTGTTTTACCAGTATAGGTGTATCAACTGGCACTTTATCCCAATCAATAATACCTAATTCTTCTGCAATGCTTATACACTCATTACATTTTATTTTAGGTAATACATTTTTAATGCTTGTTACACCAATAACTTTTTTGCAAGTATTTACGTTCCACTCATTTGTGTTAGCCTGCATACGTGGCATTTCATTTGTTAAATATACATTTCCACAAACGTTCATCACACAATACCGCCACCCATCATCATATAGCTTTTGAAGTAACCACTCTCTACCTTGTTTATCTGTGATCATACTTTTTTGACACCCCTCATCCTCAAACAAACTTTTCGCATGCCGTTTCACACTCTCTAATTCTTCATTCGTTGGATTTTCAACATCCCATAAAATCCACTTAAACATAACATTCTTTTCTTTGTAATCGTAGTAGAATGTACATTGCATTCCACACGTTACTATACGTGGTCTACATATATCTCCGTTAAGTTTTATCGCATACTGATTATAATTTATAACACTTCTGTAATTAATCATACACACCCCCATATTGTTTATCGATTTCATATCTATATTGTGATATAACTTGTTTCTTTATATCCAACGCAAGCTGCTCTAACGTAAGATTTAAATATTCTAATTTAATCAATGGTAATTCTATGCCTATATTGATATCGCCATATTTGTAGATAATACTAAATCTACCAAAATCATATGTAACTTTAGGTTCTAGCAACTCATCGTTATAAACAAAGGTCAACGCACGTTGTAATGTGTAAATCGTATCTTCCATACCAATTCTTTTTATATCGTTATAAATCCTCATGCTCACCTCTTATAACCCTATTTCTTCACATTTAAGACCTTTGGCTACAACACGATCTATAAATTTAATCATCTTGCCATATTCTTTTTGCGTGATAAAACCATCATTATATGCCTTATCTATAAATTGTTTATGTTTTGTAAGCATCTGAAAGTCAACGCAACTATATGCCATTTTCTTTAGTTTTAAATAATAAGACCGCATACTCACCTCTTATGATAGGGCAGATATTTCACCGCCCATATTCTAATCATCAACAAACATTGAATAATATGTGTTTAAACATGATAAGTGTCATTCCGATTAATAATGTAAAAATCCAAACGATCATACATATCAACAATGCATTGAAAAATCCATCTTTCTTACACATTATTTACCGCCAATCTATTATTTAATCAAATATACTAACATCACCAATAAATAAATCAATAGAAAAATACCCATAACTATTAATCCAATAATGGAACCACATAGATCAACTTTTTGTTGTAGTCTTATTTTTTCGCTTTCACGTATAATCCTATACATTTATTTGCCTTTTCCTTATGTCACATATTGCTTTTTCATATAAACTGCCAATTTCTTTTGTTACGTCGCTAACAAATCTAGCCAATGAATTTGAATCAGATAATCCACGTTCAACAGTCAGGCATATTGGTTCCTGATACTCAAATATTGCCACTTTTGTTTCATAAGCAAATTTTATATTGCCTTTATGGATACAAATTTCAGGAATAACCTCCTTGTTGCCTAAATACATTTTAAATAATTTTGCAAATTCTTCATGTCTTTTACGCTTAAAATCCTTTGCGATTTTTTTAACAAGAGTCTCATATTCATTTTCCGCCATTAATACGTTTACCATTTGTTCAAGTTCATTGTTTTTTTCTTTTATGTTAATTAATTTAGAAAACTTACTTACCTGTACTTCCATAACCGCCAACACCTCGTTCTGTTTCACTCAATTCATCTACTTCTACCACATCAACCATTGCTACTGGTACGATGATTAATTGTGCGATGCGATCACCTCTAAATATTGTGTAGTCATTGCACGATACATTTTCATATGCAATACTCAATTCACCTCTATAGTCAGCATCAATAATACCTACACTATTTGCACATCTTAGAGGTGTTTTACTCATGCTACTTCTCGGCACAAGTAACCCCATACAACCTTTTGGAATTTCAACTGCTACTCCTAAAGGTACTTTCTGTTGACTATCCGCAGGTACTTTGATGTGAAATGGGCAATATAGGTCTAACCCAGCTGCATCATTACTACCTCTTGTTGGTAGTTGTGCGTATTCATTAACCAATTTCACTTTCATTTGTTTCATTACGTTCCTCGCTCCATTCACTTTCTTTATAGATGCGGAAGAAATCGTCCGCTTTCATTACTACTAACCACGGCTTGTTGCTCTTCTTCCAAGCTACTATAGGTATTGCGCCATTGTCTGCTTGTTTTGCATCATGTTCCGCTTGCTCGTATGCTTTACGGACATTCAGATTTTCAACGAATTTAACTTCTTGATGTATGTTGGGTAAGCCTACACAGTCCGATGCGTCACCTGTATTACCACAATATTGTGCAGTTCTATGGACTTTATCGAACCCATTGGCTCTACATACATCACGCCACATTCGTTCACCCCTAGCGCCTTTTTGTTTACTATTTATTGACAACGATCATCACCGCCATCTTTTAAGCATTGATTGGATACTTTTTGATACACATCAACATAAACCTCTTGTTTATCTCCGTTATATGTAACCTCGATATACTCTTTGATATGTACACCACTTACCAATGCTTTCCAATTTTGTAATGTTTTGCAAAACCAAACTATATACATATCCATAGGTGCTATTTCATTAGCGTTATACCCAAACTCATTAAATAAAACTGTTCTTGCTGCATTAATTGCTTTTTCTTGTAATTTGTACATATTTACCTCTCTACATATTGTTCACATCGTTTTAAAATATCTTTTACTAACTCCAACGGAATATGCGATCGTGCATTATATCTATTTTTGCCAATCCCTTTGTATGTACACCACTCAACACCTAGTTTAGAATTATCACACAATAATTTTAAATCGATATTGCTACCAAACTTTGTAGGCTTTTTTATTGGGTAGTCATAACAGTTGTAATAGGTTAGATTTTCATAAGGAACATCAAACCCTATTACATTTGCTATATATTCCCATATCCGCCCATATGCTGGGTTTTCAATCACGAACACTTTAGGTTGATAACGCTCAATGATTTTCAATGTATTGTATATACACATCTCACCATTGATGCGTGTTAAAAACGACTTGTCATATTTGAATTGATAGTTTTCATAATCAATGTGATTTCTGATTGTGAATTTACTACCTTGTTCGTACTCACCAAACAAGTTGATAGTCATATCTTTTTCTTGTTTCCAGCAAGCGTTACCACCTTTCATTGCACTTGCTACACTCCAACTTTCACAGGGCGGACTAGCTAGAATAACATCAGGTCTATCCAACTTATCCAACTGTTCCCATAGTGCATTTGGTTTATGTAGCGTATTAACTGCAAGGTCTTGGTTGATACACGCATCACCAATGCCTATTGATGTGATCGTGTGTTGCCCCCCCATATTCACGTTGTATTCATCTACCGCTTGACGATAGCAGCCGTTGCCATCATCAAATAGCCCCCAAATATACATATGTTATTTACTTTCTTTCAATCTGAAACTTTCCGTAATAGGAACACCAGCCTCTGTTGGAATGTAAATGATTTGGTCTTTACTATCTTTCAAAGTATCAACCCATAACCAATGGATGTATGCCTCATTACCTTTTAAAGACTGACCGATGATTTGATTAGCTTTTGCAGTACCCTCTGCACGTTTCACTTCCGCTTGTGCTAGGCTTTCCGCACTATCTAGTTTTGCTTTAGCCTCTAATACCGCAACTTGCCTATTTTGTTCCGCTCTAGCAAGTTCTGCCTCGCCAGCCTTTTGTTGCTGCCAAACCATATACATCGGAACACCAAACGCAAAACTCCAAACTACCGCACTAATCACAACTACTACCAATAAAGCTGATACAATCTTATTCATGTTTATTTCTCCTTTATAACTAACCGTTTAAAATACACCAAACCGATGTTTCGCCGCTCATTGATTGTGCATCGTATTCAAGCAGCCACTTCAAACAATACCGCCCGTGCTTTAATCTGTCTGGCTTATTTCTAGGCCCCGGACTTGCATAAGTTACCGCTTCAACCCATTCACAATGTGCTTCGTATGTGTACCACGGATACATAAGGCAATAGGCTTTTATGTATTGTTGTTTACGCTTTCTTTGCACTAATTTCATCTTCTATGACTTCCTCACATTCAATTAAGCACGTAATAGGTGATACCGAAACATTTGCATTTGTAACAACATCGACAAATTTAATTGTTTGTACGTTTCCCAAATCTACATTTCGTAACATTGAGTCATACGTCTTCATTTCTTCATTATGAAAGTTGTAACGATTAAATGAATTTGTAAAGTATCTTCTAGTCGCACCATTTATAAATACTGTTATCTGTAACATATTTGCTCCTCGCCTTTAAAAAATACCAGCCAAACTGTCTTACCGCGCCGTTGCCCTAAAATTGGCTCAACTGGCAATAATGGTCTCACTTTCGGTAACGTTATTTGTTCCTCGTTCCATTTGAAAATTAACGTTCCATTTTGTTTGAGTACCCGCCAACACTCAGATAAACCTTGTTTAATATCCTTTTCCCAGTCCGGCCTTAATTTACCGTATTTTAATTTTAAAAATGATGTATCGCCAGCACTCACTAAATGCGGTGGATCAAACACAACTAAATAAAATGTTTCGTTTTCAAATGGCATTTCTCTAAAATCTGCAACTATATCCGGTTTTACGATTAACTTCCTACCGTCGCATAGTGTTGTGTTTTCTGTTCGGTTATCCATGTAAACAGTTTCTTTATGTTCTCTATCAAACCAGAACATTTTAGAGCCACAACATGCATCTAGTATTTTCATCTTTTACACCTTGTTTTCAAAAGGGTTTATAGTTTCAAACACCACAAAAGAAGTATTATTGTACCCGTGGCGTTTTTCCCATTTACGGAATACCGCGGTTAATTCTTCTTGTAATTCGTCTATATGTTCTTGTTTTGCATCTAAAAGGTAATCTTCCGACCATTCCTCAATTTCATCGTCTAAATCACCATATACAATCTCTTCAATAACTTTGTCAGCATTAACAGTAGGGACATAATAATATGGATTTCCAACCCTAATCTGCGGTACTTCATCGGCTGGATAAGCATCTGTAAAATCTTTTACAGCATCTTCAATACTTTTTTGTGGATACCCTACATATTCACCAAGGCACCAGCACCACTCATTCTCGTTTTTTACTAGCATTTTACCTCTCCTATTAGAACGGAAGATTTTCATCGTTCCCCTTATCATCTGCAAAATTTTCAAAATTACTTTCCGTTGCCATATCATTCAATGCGGATACACCAACGAAACCGGCGATTACTTCCGTAACGTATTTTTTTTGTCCGTTGCTATCTTCATAAGAACGTGTTTGAATACGCCCCTCTACGAATAAGCGGTTTCCTTTTCGGTAATTTCCTACTGCTTCGCCTAGTTTTCCCCAAGCCACACAGTTGATGAAAGCAGTTTGTTCTTTCGTCTCATTTGTTGTAGAGTCAATATAGGTGTTAGTTGCTGCTACTGTGAATGTGGCCACCGCTCGACCACTTTGGGTATAACGCACTTCTGGATCACGTGCTAAATTACCTAAAATCTGTACTGTATTCATAATTCTCCTTTACTTACCAATAACTAAGCTGGTTTAGCTCTACTTCAACTTCATTAGTTTTGACGTCATAGTTCGGATGAATATGGCAATCTACTGTTGCCTCATTCCTCATGATTTCAAGTAAGTTTTCAATCTTTACTCTTGCTTGTGCCTCGCTAGTTGCCAGCACTTGAAAGCTAATATTGAAATTGACATTCACGCTGACATCAAATTCTTTCACTCTTTCTTTCATTTATCCCCCTATTGCTTGTTTTAAAAGCGCCTTGCCACTATCTGACAAGTTACTTTGTTCAATTACTTTCGCTGCATCAATTGGTTCTTTTGCCACTTCCACTAGGTTTCCAGTTGGTAACATTTTAATTGTTCGTTCACCACTTTCTAATGCCATTCGTTCTTTTTCTGCTTTTTGTCTAGCCTCTAGCAATAAGCCATTATTTTTAATAGCATTTGCCATCTTTAATCTATGTTGTTCTCTAACCGCCATTTGTTCATATTGTTTGATAAACTGCGCTCTACAACTGCTTTCGTTGTAATCATCGCCCCTGCGTGGATCAAAAGATGACCATATAGATTTGGCACAAGTTAAGGTTAAGCCACTTAATCGTTCTAACCCTTTGTCATAGCCATAACTTTGTGCAGCCTTGATTACCATTTCCCATGCCCCTTGTGCGGTGTCCAATTCTTGAACATCGTTTACATAGTCGCTAATCTCTTTTGCTTTCTTTCTAATCGTTGCTACGCTAGGTAGATATTCATGTGTTTTAATTAACTCTTCAACTGCAGCACTCAATGTTACTGGGTTAATATCACTTAACATAGCAACATATAATTCCAACTTCTTTTTATCAATATCTTTCTGATACATGACCGTAATCGGTGCTATCGCAGTTAGTATATCGGACTTCCTCATTACTCATCCTTTCTTCTTGTTCGTACATATCAATCAATTCATTAACGCTATCAATTCGTCTTTCAGTTTCTGACTTGGTAAGTGACTGGTTTAAATATCCCTCAAACTTTGTACCGAATAATGTTTCAGGTCTAAGGTATGGTTCAAATTTAGTACCCATCCATTCAGAACATTTTTTATCAATGACAATTTTAAAATCGTCTATCGTAAAGTGTTCTTTCATTCTCGCCTTTATCAGCGTTCTAGTTTTCTGTGTTGTACTTCTATAATTCTTGTTAGTTTTAGAGTTAAGATATTCAATGATTTCATTTATAGAATTAGAGGTGTTGTCATGTTCAACATGACAATGTATTTTATTTATCTCTAACTCTTTCTCTTTCTCTAACTCTATCTCTATCTCTGGTGTAGATTTCTCGGAGATTTCTCGGAGATTTCTCACACTTTCAATTTTCAAGAGTTCTTTTTCTTGTGTTATTTTTCTGTCATAAACCCTACGTCTATCAGCTTCGGTACTACCTTTACCTATGAAATTCTGAATATCCAACATATAGATAGCACCATTTTCTAGTACTTCTATAAGTCCTAGTTCTTTAAACATAGATAACGCTTGTTTGATAGTCCCTACTTGATGCCCTGTTACGCTTGCCAGCATTTCTGTGTTGTAAGGAATGCGATCATTAACCACCAACTTTCCATCATTCTTTAGACTTCGTAGATAAAGTTTTAAAAGAATATTACTGTACAAGTAGCCATCTTTCATGCTTTCTAATATCTTCAACTCATCACTATCAAAGAAATTATCTTTTAATCTAAGATAGTAATATTTTTTGTTATCACTCATAGGCTAACCATTAACCAACGCTTACGCATTTAGCTTTTGGTTGCGTTTGTTCAATTACATCTAACACATCTTTCAATTCTGTAATTTCTTTTTCATTTACTTTGTATTCGGCTTGTGTTTGTTCTAATTTCTCAATGCGTTTCTTAACATATAGTTCAACAACATCAATTCTCTTCATATCGTTTCATCCTTTCTATAATGATTGTTTCTAGCTTTAATTTGGTTTCCTTTGCAAATACTCCGTGTGCTAAGTTCTCATGGCAATATCTACACAAACACGCTAGGTTATTTAGTTCACTTGTACCGCCTCTACCCCTAGGCAATATGTGGTGTACCTCTGTAGCAGGTGCGCCACATATTACACAACATGGATAGCCATCTATACTATCTCGTTCGATAGCTTGCGGCCTTGTTATTTTGTAAAGTTTATCATCATTCCTTTTTCGCTTGTTCATTCCCCCACTCCTTAACCAACGATTGAATGTAATCGCTATCATCAAGTTTTATTCCGAGTTGGTTACACTCATCAACCAAGCAATCAATAAGCCTTTGCATCTCTGCAACTGTGTATACTGATGATCCGTGGTAGCACATGATGTTGTGATAACCTTTGATGCTTTTACACTCGCCAGCATCTTCGGCTATCCAACCAAGGCCGTGTGATTGCCATATTTGAATGTATCTTTCTATGGCATCTTCACGGACTGGAACATATGTGAAATGACTGCAATCTTTGATTGCTTTTCTATATACATCTTCCTTAGACATATACGAATGGTTACTCATGACTTCCGCTATCTTTTGACATAGAACCCAGCAATATGCATTAGCGTTCATACTACGTGATTTTGATTTCTTTTTGATTTCAATCACGTATTCTTTTTCTTTATCTAATTTCGCTAGATCATTGTCATGTGGTGCTGGTATTACTACCATTACACCTAGCGGACTTCTTAATGTTTCGATGTTATTTGTTGTCCACTTCATAACCTTTTACCCAGTCATAAAGTTTTGACATTTGATTTCTTGTAATGTTATCAATCACACCAACACCAAACATTTCTGTTAATTGGTGTGCTACTTGCTCTTCGTTTAACCCATGTTCATTTGCCATCTTCAATATGATTGCGTATGCATTGTGAGGGTCAAATTCTTTTTCTTTCTTTTCTTTTTCGGCTGCTGCATTGATTTTCGTATCTTGTAAACCTCGGTATACATCAGCACCTACACCAATCATTTTTGCTGCAGTACCTAGTGCATCTGTAACAGCCATTTTGAAAGCCTCATCATTTCCGTGGTAACCATTTTTATCTTTGTATATTAAGAAATCACCACCATAACCTGGAATTGGTTTACTCCACTCATTCCCCTCTTTGATATATAGATTTACTTTTACATAAAGCATTGTTTCGCCAGTAGCCTCGACCAATACTTGTTCTGTATCTACAATGTCAAAGTACCAACCAACACCACACATCCCATAAACTTCGGTTAATATTTCCCATCGCCATTGAGGAGAAATATCATATTTCCCTTTCAATTTCCCAAAGTCAATTATCTTTAACGCTGATTGCGGTACAGTTTTTACCGCATTATATCTACTATCCATCTATACCTCTTTGTACTTGTAACCACGCATTTCTAAGAAATCAGTTAAATCTTTTACATCATCTTCCGTTAAGTCATAAACAGTTACTGAAAAACCAGTTTTAGTTTCTACAACTTCGATTTTTTCAACTGTTTCATTTATGATGCTTGCTCGTGCAGCCTCTTCCATTTCGTTGCGTTCAGCGAATTTTGCATTAATCAATTCTCTTGCTTGATCTAATGGCATATCTTTTACAATATCCCAACATTCATCAAATGTAATTGGTGTTGCTAATTCGTATTGTTGGTTGCAAGTATCTACAACAAACTCAATCATGCCTTTTTTCTCTGCTAAGATTTGTTTGTAATCATCATCCGATTGTTGTCTTTTTGAAATCTCAATCATCATTCCCTCAATAGAGATTTCAATGTCTTTCATTTTTGCAGTTTTGTTTAACCAGCGTTTATCGTGTTGAAGTTGATTTGCGTATTCTTCACGCACTCCATATTTCTCAACCATCTTTTCGATAAACTTATTGATAGCATCTGTTTTTGCTTGTGCCTCTTTTTCATCAAAGTATTTGATTTGTTCTGCAAGTGGTTTTTCTGCATCGTAAACAACTTTCAATACTTCGTTTACTTCTTCTTCAAACAACTCAATAGGTCTTTTGAGTTCACGTTTTTTCTCTTTACAGAATTTATCAAGTGTTGTCCGATACTTAACAATTTCATTCTTGGCACTTACCATGTCTTTATAGTTATCTTCCGTAACTACAAGGCCTTTGTATTTTTCTAATTGTGTTTCAAAGTAAGATTTGATTTCATCTTTGTTCCACTTGAATACTTGTTCGTTTTGACTAACAATAGGTGTTAAATTAATTTCCATTTTATTCTCCTTATACTTGTGCTAGAATATAAGTAGAGTATTTTCCAATACTTCTACACAAAGTCCGCTGAAACTTCTTCTAAAACTTTTCACAGCGGACTTTTCTTTTTTTATAATATTGAACTTCTTCTAGCCAATATCCAGTTAAAAACCAAAGTGTAACTCCAAACATGGTTTGACAAAACCATGTCCAGTAGTCTATAGTGTCTATTTCTAAACTACCCATAGCACCAACTGCTAGAATTGCACCGATAATTCTCAACATGTAACATAACTTAATCATTGTACGCTCCAATACCCAATTTCCTTTTTATAATCTCTTATATTCTGTACTGCTCTTTCTACCTTTCGTTTCGCAATGATTTTGTAACATGGGTGGTCGGTTCTAAATGTATTTCTGTTTCTAAAGGCTTTAACTAATTTTTCCTTTTCTACTACTAAATCATTTTTTATTTGATTTACTTTCCACTCAAATCTCATAGTTCTTCTCCTACGATCACTAGCATTTGGCTAGTGATTTTTTTTATTTCACTCTTTAACTTTTTGTTTTCTTTTTCTAATCGCTCTACCTCGTTTTTTAATTTTCTGTAACCAATAGCAGAGTATTCACTTTCAACTCCTGCTAGTGCTTCAACCTCTTTTTTACTAAACCTTACACCGCTTACATTCGGTAGTTGTTTTAGCTTACCTTTATTTCTTAGGTCATATACTGCAGTTAGTGAAATTTGAAATAGTTCCGCTACTTGGTTAGCCGTATATACTAGGCTTTCCATCGCTTTTCGTTCCTTGCGTGGAGGTCAGCCGTTCTAGCTAACTTTACCCAAGATAGAATAACTTTCTTATTCCATCTTGATTGGTTACGTTTAGGCCATTTAGCCTTGATGAGTTTCCGCCAGTATTGTGCGTATTCATCATTTCTGCCTGCATAACCAAACATAGTTGAGTGTTGACTATAAATTTTATTGGCAACAGTTAAATCATTATGATTTTGAACTAACATAAAACCGCCTCTCTAAATTACAGTTTAACTGTAATTTTAGTGTAAAAAAATATTACAGAAAAATAATTCTGTGGTACGGAACACCATATAAATTTTCAATCTTTTTCAATACATGAACATCAGGAGAAGATTTCCCTTTCTCATAGTTGATTAGCGTGTATTCGCTAATACCCAGCATTTCTGCTGCTTTCTTTTGAGTTAGTCCAGCATTTACTCTAGCTGCTTTTAAGGTCATTCCATCTTGAACAAATGTTTCTTGTGTCAATTTATCACCTCGCTTTATCTATTTGTTGATTGTATTGTATTACAGTTAAACTGTAATGTCAACAGTTTTTCTGTAAAATCTAAAAAAAATAATTGATTTTTTTATGAAAAAAGTATATACTATGGATATACTTTTGAAAAGGAGAGATTATTATGATAGAGGTTTCAAAAATACAAAAATGGGGAAATAGTCAAGGTATAAGAATACCTAAAAAAAT